>Ga0307516_10000140_pt1 | contig 87521 bp, 111 predicted proteins | sample 19_EM_MG_FD_203310 | JGI IMG/M metagenome (GOLD analysis project Ga0307516, IMG submission 203310) | Populus trichocarpa ectomycorrhiza microbial communities from riparian zone in the Pacific Northwest, United States - 19_EM | ecosystem: Host-associated > Plants > Roots > Unclassified | place... | reverse complement strand
TAAAGTCAATATAAACTGGCGCTTTCCTCCACCATCCTCTCTCTCTCTAAGCTTATCTATGTGTGAGCCCACAATGCTTGATTCTCGGCATAGTCTTTGAATTATGCTTTGAGAAGATAGTTAAGTGATTGCCCTAACACTAATGGCAGCCCATGATTCGATCTTAGGAGCTCGAGTCAAACAGACACACACTGCAAATAAGCGCTGTCAAGTGTCTCCCTTCGCATTGGATGATTTAGTTTACCTGTCCACAAAGAACATGTCGTTTCCCAAAGGATTAGCTCGAAAGCTGATTCCTAAGTATATGGGACCATACCGCATTACTGAGGACTTCAAAAATAACTCATACCGGATCAAAATCCCAGCAAGCATAAAGCAGCAAGGCATTCACGATGTCTTCCATGCGTCGTTGATGCATGTCCATGTGGCTAATGATGACCATTTATTTCTCAGTCATCTGGACTCACAAATTGTACCTGTCAATCAAGATTCTGAACCCGAATGGGCAGCTGATAAGATCACTCACCACGTTGGTTCTGGCAAGAGTGCCATGTTTCAGGTTTTATGGAAGTCGGGAGATGAATCATGGGTCCCCTATGCCCAAATCAGGGACCTAAATCTTCTCGATCCATACCTTGAAGCACTGGGTATCGAAAAATTGGCCGATATGCCAGGTGGTACTGGCAACCCTCCTCAGGACCCACAAATCTACACGGGTTATTTGCAATTATCTGAGGACTTAAATATCACCGACCACTCACCTTCGAACTCAAGCAACTGCCCACCTCTTGACACTATCAGCATCGCCGTCATCACCATGTCATACCATTCCTCTTCCAGTGCTAATCGACTGTCACTTCCACCGAACCTTCGCCTCACTAAGGATCGCGATCAGTACCACCTTTTCTCCAAGGAAAGAAAAGACCCTTATATGCTCGAGATCGCCCAGCTCGACTCGTACATCGCCTTCGACCATGTCGTACGCAAGAACCCGAAATTTAGGGGTCCTGCCCTGTTCGCGTAAGGACACTTTGCTGACTTGTGGAACGACACAGACCAACCCTGTGGCTTCTCACTCGTGGACGCCGATGGGTTCTGGGTGCCCGAAAGAGCCCCTGTTCCCCACGGACTATTTGCAGCAGCTGTGTACCATGATCCCCGTCACCAATCCCTCCGCAAAGCCGAGTTAATTAAGGAGGATGGCTCCGTGGACGAGACACTGCTCGCCAGCTTGAAGACCGCCGCTAAAATCTGTATCGACCGGCAGCAGCGCGATCAGGAGCGCATCCAGAAACAGCAGGATGCTCGGTGTGCCAAGAAACAGGCTGGGATTCGTGGTGCCAGGGTCGTTGAAGCCCAGGAGCATGCCGCCGAGTCGTATCGTGCGCGCTCCAAGCGTGATGCACGCAAGGCGCGTAAGCAGCGCGTCAACAATGCCAAACGTGATGATTCGGACATGGAGCTTGATGCACCTCTCGTTGCGAGCACTTCCCAGACCCATCACGAGCCTGCCATCAACACTCTTTCTGCACCCGCTCCTGCTCCCACCATGGCCATGCAGACCACCCAGTTTACTCAGCTGTTCACTCAGCCGGTCGTTCAACCAGCTCAGCCCGAACCACAGGCCTCAGTCATCACTCCCATGCCCGACGCTCTCGATGCCACTGCTACCACTGTCCATGGCTTCGCCAACATCATCCTTACCGAGTTAAATGCCAACCCAGTTGCACACTCTACTGTTGCCGGGAATCACTCGATGGATGATTTCATCGATTATGAGGGCTCCATTAACACCTCCGCGTTGAAGGGCACTGGGGTGAGCAAAGCCGCCTGAATTGGGCCACAAAATTTGGTATTTCTCAACTTTACTCGTTTCAATGATTTCCTATGTTTGATCTACCTACTGCTCCACTTCTTCTCGTACCAAGGTATCCTTCACCAGCTCTAGATACCTGGAGGGCGTATGTAGCGAAAGCGTGACCTCTTCCCCTTATCACTACGTTTCATCTCCATCTCGGATATTCCCATACCTATATAAGAGAGCATGTGTGTAGATAGTAGACCGTCTTTCGAATACCAGGATTTACCCCTGTTCTCTCGAGAGTCCTGAGTGTACCGTGACTAGCCCTTGCTCCACGTTACATGATTCCATCACTCCCAAGATCAAAAGCTCGGGGTAAAACATATAGCCTTGTGCGCTGGCCATGCCTTTTTCTGATGGTCAGTTCCGCACTATAATATCTTGGTCAAAGTAACAACACAAGGAAGCACTGTAGTTACTCACATAAACAGCTGACTTGCATCTGTATTCATCATAAATCATGAGGAAAATAACGAAAAGAATGAAGGTGGCAAAGTAACCTGGCACACTGCATCAAATCCGACTCGTTCTCCTGTTTCGTACGCTGACAGTTCCGTCCACCGCACTTGTTGAGACAGCCTTCGAGCATGGCTTTAACGGAGCGCATCATGGGCCGCATTCCTCTACCCTCGTATCTTCAGTTCCACTGGCACGTCTGGCCCCATTAGACAAAGCACCTACGGATCGTCTTTCAAAAGGGCCAAACACCTTTCACTCACATCGGAGGCAAGCCTTCCTGGATATTCCCTCTCCCACTGTTTCAATTTCGGGAAAAGAATGGTCTTGTCCTTGGAATCAATGTCCGCGATCCCCTGCAAAACAACCAGTGTGGATAGAAACTGCCCAAGCTCGCCGATATCATCAGCACTCAGGATCTCATTTTGGGATATCGCTTCTGCAGTACGTCTGGTCTGAATGACCACGAGATCCTTTGCTGCGGCAGTGCGGGAGTAACGAACGAAGTATGGCCTGTGAACAAAACCCTTTGTGCAGTATGGATAGGGATTTAGCAGGCATCACTTGATGGTGGATAGCCCAGGGTCAATTATGAGGTGCAGACGTACGTGTAAGAAATGACATTTACGAGCGTCATGGCCGAATTCAGAACGCCAGTGTTTACTCTGTATCTGTCCACAAGCACTGGCAGGTATTTGGCTGCGACCTCGCTGCGAATGTAGTAAAGTGGACATTGAATGAACATTGAAGCCATCAAACACCATTGAATATTCGCACTGGTGGATTGGCATTTGCTCCTGTCGCGGTCTACTCTGGAGTATGCCTAGCTGAAGAGAAGTTGAGAACACAGGAGCGTCGCGGTATATTGAAAAAGCTCACCTGCATCTTGAGCATCTGGCTCCTGACTGCATCTGGGCGACCATCATCGTCACCGAGGACACCAGCCTGAGTGGCCAGTGTATCGGCTGTAACGTTGAGCATGGATTGCATCTCGAAAGAGCCGCGAATGTGGGCTGGAAACAAGTAGACTTAAGCCAGGGGCATCTTTTATAGGCTTATGTAGACGCCACGAGGACGAAATGTGTTTCGAGGGTTCAAAAATGTTAGAACAAAGACGTTGTACTTCAAGATCGGTGACTTTTTAAAGTATCCAACTGCCCAGACCCCTTTTCTTTCCTCACTTTGCGGGTTCCGGCAATGCTCCCGGCGTTAGCGGGGGTGGTCTCGACCGGCTGCCCCACTGAGAAGGAACGACTATCAATGTGGTTCATGGTGAAATCAGATAATTACATACCTGGTGCAACGAGATTAGCAATGGTGCGACGTACATCCTCAATGTCCAATCCCGCTGGTAGTGGGCTGTTTCCATCGTCCGAGGGCTGTGCGCGGAGACGTTCACGAGCACGAAAAATGAGCACGGCGGTTTTCAACCCAATCGTCGCTGCGTCTTCGTCAGTCAGGGCTTGGGGACTTTGGCAGAGCTCCGCGTAATATCGGACAAGATGCCCACTGTCAACGTCGTATTTCTGGTAAAGGGCAATCCTCTCCATGATGGGGATTTCTTGCGTCTCGAGCTCTCGGATGGCGAGGTTCTTGACCTCTCTAAATTCCCATTTCTGAGCGAGTTCCAGGATGCTAGTCCAGTCCTTGACGGTGTAGTCATAAAGTGAATATTTCCTACTCGGAGAAGGGCCCCAGGGGTCAGTCAAATTTCCAACGATACTTCGCAGAGGAACGCACTGACAGGTTGTAAAAAATGCCTAGAAATTGTTCAAAGGCATCAGCGGACACCTCCAGAACTATGGCACTCGAGTTATTCACCCCTTGGCGGGGCACGCCAGGGGACGCGGGTAGTTCCAATTGTGCAGCAAAAATTCGAGACTCCCGTTCAAAAAAGTAGCGATGGACACGGAAAAGCTGATTTCCAGCCTGTAACCAGTTGAAATTATGACTGTCTGCGTGGTGATAGTCGAACAACTCACTAGGAAGTAGGCGTCACCACCATTGATGTAGTATCTGGGGTGGTGCATCAACTGAGGGAAGTTTTGGGTCGACATTTGCCAATGGGTATGGCAAGATGTACGGATGAGAGTTGTTCGGAGACGAATTGGAGTTGGTACGCAGTGGCTGCAGGCTTTTTGAACTTGCCATTCTCGAAAACCCGTGGAGAATCGTAGCGAAATGGGAACGCATCTTCTCTGAATGGCTAGTCGGATCGAAGGAGGAATCAAGTCGGTGTTTCTTGGAGATTATGATGTAAGTAGGGATGTTGACGCGGCTTCTTTTACTCAAAGAGCATGTCATTTGTCATTGGAGTGACGACTGCCTCGAGGCCGATCGGAAAAAGTCGAGCATCACGTGCTGGGGGGAATAATAGGTCTGTTCGAAAATTCAACTACACCTTTCATGACTCGCTCAGAACGGTGTGGATGAGTATCAGACACACTTTGCATTTCTACCATGAGACTGCATTTAGTAATTGCTGCTATGGACCCATCAATATCGCTGCAAGTTCGGATCGCCGCCAGCACAAAACAAAATTCTCGTAAAGGAATCAACAATATCCGACATCGTATCTTGAGGGTGACCATCAATCTGGTTGGCGACTGCATCCCAGGATAATCAGGCATTGGGTATAGTAATCCAAGGACAGAAAAAGGTGCTGGTCTATGATGGTATTATTAGTGCTCTAGCCTTCGAATAGGTCCACTCTTCCATCGACTGTCGGGCACGGATTTCTGTGTCCAATGACCCACGCGTTTGCCTCCCCATGATTCTAGAATAGAGTTCCGCGCTTCAAGGGAGGAAACACGGCGCCCATAGATGGTTCCATTGTCAAGCCCGACATACCAATGGCCTTTCTCACCGGTTACTCGAAAGACCAACTCCGTTTCGTTCCTTCCCTCTTGCAAAGAGCATTTCTTCAGTGGAAAAATCAAGCCGTTCTTCCCAAAGTGATGAGCGCACTGAAGAAAAACGTGGCGATCCCCTGCTGCGGAACATTGGTTCGCGAAGGAAGATGCAGGGACAATGGCAAGAGTTCGGACAAATCGGGCTTGTGTAACTAGCAAGGCAACCGCAATGGCAACGCCGAAGCCGAAATGGGCGATGCATAGTCCGCCACGTTGCCAGATGGGTCGCAGATTGTACTCCTGTGGCGGGGCGATCGGGATATCTTTCTCGGGGTTTCCTTGCACAGGGTTCGGCTCGATTTTAGAGACTGGACTCGACCAATGGTTCCATGTAAGCTCAATTGCAGAACCACTAGAGATGGGGCGGTTAAATGAATGTGAAGGAGAAAGATTGGAACCAACGTCATGAAGATATCGCAAGCGATCAGCGCCCAGGTCCACTGCGCCCACCATGGCACGGTTCTTTGAAAAAGAGGGGGCCGAGACGTGGAATGAACGACAGAATTTGCACTTTTTGGACGGAGACGAAGGAAAAGTTGGGTTACTGAGGACATCGAAAACCCATGATTATATAAGCACATTCTGTAGTGTTCCCGCTGGAAGACCAGATTCACGCGTCAAGCCGTAATTAAAGAAGTATCAGACGTGCTCATGGGCGCCTGATTCTGGCCAACCATTCCATCATCCCACTACTCCTTGAATGTTGGACCCCAGGTTCGAATTTCTTGATAAACCGCCCGAGACGAGCACTTGCTGGGTGTGTAGGGCCGAACCAACGGTGGACGAGATAGACCAGTTGCTTTTCGAACCATCGCATCATAAGCGCTTCCTTTTCCCAGATACCCGTAGTCCAAACGGCGAGGGGGCCACGAGGCCGGTCGGGCGGGGCATTACCGTCTTTCTCGGTGCCCTCGCTATCACGGTCTAAAGTCTCTTGCGAGTAGCCTTTTCGCCTCATTCGATTGGCCATGACGACATCGGTAAACACGCGATCACCTATAACAATCAACTCGTCTTCCAGTATCGGCATCGGAAGCGAGGAAAAATAAGCGCGCAGTGAAGTGATACATGAATAGGCTGGCTTCAAGGACCCGTGTCGAAGCACAGGGACAAGGGTGTGGTGCGTTACAGCTTCGCACTGGACGGAGAATGTGTCAGAAAAAAGCTGCGTGAGTGCACTTAGGGGTCATACCTGAATCCCACCTGGATCGAGGGACGTACCCGAGGAGTTGCTGACAATCAGGACGTTGCCTTCTCCAAAAACTTCTCTACATTCGTCCCAGGCTTGCTGAATTAGAACAAACGTCATGGTCACCACAGGACATGCATAAGGCTAATTACCTGAATTTCTGGAACAATTGTGTCTTTATGGGGTCGTGTCTATAGAGTGCACAATGAGTTGCGCCTGAGACGAGAAGGAAAGTCACAGACTATGCAATTGTCCTTGTCGAAGACAGCGCCTCGATAGCCAGCTTTGCGAAGGGCAGCAAAGTCAAGATGTCGAATGTCTTGCTGTGGAAAAGAAGTTGGAGGAGGTACGAAGTGAATTAAGACGGTACCTTTGACGACGATGGCTGGCAGAACTATACGCGGATTGAAGATGAGCTGAAATGGCACCAGGAGCCCAGGAATGTTGAGCGGCATAATGGAAAGTTCCCACGTCGTCTACTTGGAAGCACACCATGGCCGACTTCTTTGGTACCGAGGATGAAATCGATTTCGACCGCGCCGCATCTGCTTTTCCAGACATCTCCCTCGACGGTAATGGCGAAATCCCAGTCCCACTCACTTCCTTCGGAAATGACAGCACCGCCGGCTTCTCTTTCGATGACCCCATTACAACCCACAACATAAAGGTCACCGGAGACGACGAGCTCGAAAAGTTCCAGACAGAATTTCCCGACATCCAAGTGTGTCTCTCTTGCGGGTCTGGTCTACACCTTTGATATTTATAACATACCCAGCCGCAACCCCCTTCCGTTCAACCGCAGCCTGCCTATGCCACTACTTTCGCGCCACGTCCACAGCCATCTGCATATTCGTCCACACCTATCCTGAGTCAGACGGTTGAAGAAGATGAACCGCAGGTAATCAAGTGGGTCGTCATGGAACTGCCCTTTTTTTGTAACATCCTGACGTGCTCCGATTCAGAGACTGGCGAGAAAAGCAAAGTGCAGAGATCGAGGCTCGCGACCAAGCTTCCAAGGCCCGTCGTCAAGAGACCATAACCCAAGCAGAACGTGCCATCGATGAATTCTACGAAACTTATTCCAAGAGAAAAGAGAGAAATATCCGGGAGAACAAGTAAGATTCTTTTTTTTTGTTTTTTGCAAACAATGCCATCCTCAACCCGAACAAGGGATCAGGAAGCTGAATATCTCGAATCCTTGTCGGGTTCACTTTCGACGGGGACGACATGGGAACGTATTTGTGAACTTATTGAACTCCAAAACTCTCAAAGCAAGACAATTGCGAGGACTGGTGCGGGCACCTCTGACCTGTCACGGTTCAAGGAGGTGTTGCTTCGACTCAAAAGAGAAGGTGATGCTGCTCCAGGTGCTGGAGGTTACTAGACGAAGTTCATTGCCCCAAGTCCCGATAATATGTAGATTGCATTCATCATCCTATTCTTTGGCTCAGAACAATAAGTCGCTGTTTACATCTTCGACTGTTGTATCGCAATTGGGGTATCTTTCTTCGTCGGCAAGTGGGCGTCGATGAAAGCCGCGATCTCCTCCAGCAATTCCTCTTTGACGCCGTTTGATTCATTGTGGAGCTCATGTAAACCTCCCTGAGATTGTATTGTTGAGTTTCATGCTCGCGCTATAACAAGGCAGATTTACCTCAAACATCCTAATTTTCTTATTCGTTGCAACGACTTTGTCATAGAATTGCTGGGTGGCTGTATGGGATGTTACCTGGTTGCTCATAGATCAGACGGGTTGTTCTAAAGACGAAAGAAAAGTATGCAAAGTAGCGGACCTTATCTCCCGTCCCATGCGCGATATATACCTTCGTAGATGTCAGAGGCTAGTCCAAGCCGAGACTTCTCCACTCACGGGAAGATCTTTAGGCCAATTCTTGTAATATGTCTCAAGAATCCTTTCGCCCTGTGCCAATATAACATCTATGGGAACCTTGAAGGGTTGGATTTAAATAACGACATACGTTGGATAGCATATCATTGACGCCGCGCAAGGAGCCGCGTAACCTAACGAACGGATCTTTCAAGTAGGCCGCACCGACTGCGGGGTCATGCGACAATGCCTGGAATAGATTGCTAAGAAAGAAAGCTGTTCGTGACGAGAGAACGACACCCACAGTGGGATCGACGTCTGCAGGTATGAGCACATCAGGGGCAATAGTGCTTGCCTTACCCCCCACCCAACGAAGCAGCTTTGGAGCAGGTTTTGCCTGTTTTATCAAGGGACTTGTGGAGATAACACCGCCTAGGGTTGTGATCGCCGCATAATGAGGCGATCCCTCTCCTTCAGTGGCAAAGCCTAAGACTTCGGCTCCTCCCTATGTATTTAAGCGTTACCCGTAAGGACAAGGACTCCCTGAAATGGGTGAGTGTGCCCACCATGGAATGGCCCATAAGAAACGTTGGGATCCCTGGAAATTCCTGGTTGACATGTCGAACAGCCCATGCAATGTCGTCCATCTGGTCTTTCCAACATGTCTTTCCATAGGAACTATCTTTGCTTTTGTTATCCTCGTCCAAGGCTGTCAGACCGAACCCGCGTTGGTCAAAGGCAAAAACAGAGGTGCCATGTTGAAGGAAAAGAGGGTGGAAATGAGCATATCGACCGACATGTTCTGCAAAGCCGTGGACAAAGATGACGACAGCCTTGGACGGTCCAGGGGCGGTGTACGTTCTGGTGTAGAATTTGCTGGATTGAGGACCAGAAAGCCAGGATTCTGTGAACGACGCCGACATTATTCAGGAACAGACAACAGTCTCGACGTCGATTCTGCCGCGCCAGAATTCACAGGCCGCAAAATGCGTCCCTTGTGGCCTCGCCCACCGCTGGGACTGACACCATTCTCCCCTCCTCGAAGGCACCAGATAAGCAGGACAGTTCTACGAGGAGCCTCTTCACAGCCATGGGCGTCTTGTACAAGAGCGTTCCGCGTGTCGTCTCGCTACCTCGCCGATGCTTCTAGCCCCACAGTACCTAATTCACCGCCAAGGTCGTCCATTTTGTCCCTATTCAAGAGATCCCCAGAGACACTCTCCTCGTTCAAGAAAATAGTGTCGCTTACCCGGGCGGAGCGGAAGCCGTTATGCATCGCCGTCGGACTGCTACTCGTGTCTTCTTCTATATCGATGAGTGTCCCGTTCACAATCGGGAAACTCATCGATTTCTTTGTTTCCACCAATCCAGTGCGTTGGAAAATATACACCTCGAACAATCACACTAATAGCAGGCCGCCCATGCGTAGCAAATCCCTTGGGGCCTCTCAGTTTTGCAAGCATCAGGCGCACTCATTACTCTCTTCACGGCAGGAGCTTTGGCAAGCTCAGGTCGTACCTTCCTGATCCGCATGTCGGGTCAGAGGATAGTTGCAAGGTTGCGTGAACGCGCATACGCTGCGGCTCTCAGACAGGAAGTAGAATTCGTCGAACGTGGCGAGGGTGACATTGTCAGTCGCTTGAGTATCGATGCAACCATCGTCGGCGAAAGGTGCGTCCTAATTCTTCGGCGGCGCTGTTCTTAACTGTCTCTCAGTATTACACAAAATCTTTCAGATGGCTTGCGCGCCGTCGTCATGTCGTCTGTTGGTCGTGAGCATTTCCTCATCCATCCACATTCGCCCTTGAAAAACGTTCTAACTTGCAGTCGGGGCTATGTTGTATCTTTCACCAACCCTTACCCTTCTAATGCTGGCTGTCGTGCCTCCCGTTTCGCTGGGTGCTGTACGTCACTATACCCCGAAGGTGGTCAATGTTCTTCTGAACTCTACCAGGTCTTCTATGGTCGATTCCTCAAGCAACTCTCGAACAAAACACAAGAGGGTCTTGGGGAAATGACGAAGGTGAGCATTCTTTCGTGCCATTCTTAAAAATAGTTCAACAGGCGGGCATTTTTCAGGTGGCTACGGAGGCTTTGTCGGCTTTGCGAACGGTGCAAGCATACAATGCCAACGATCAAGAAGAACGCAAGTTTCATGATCGGGTGAACAATGTTTTGGCACTTGCAAGAAAGGAATCTTTGGCTACTGCTATATTCTATGGGAGTACAGGTTGGAGTGGCAATGTGACATTGCTTGCGTTACTCGGGTGTGGTGCGTCAGCTGCAGTCAAGAAAGTGCGCCACTTTGATCCTAATGCCAATTAGGTGGCTCCCTTGTTTCCCAGGGAGCCATCTCTGTGGGGGACTTGACGAGCTTATTGCTCTATACTGTTTATGTTGGAACTGGTTTAGAGATGTTGACGTAGGATCTATTTTCACGAAGTACTTCGCCGTGCTGATCACATCAAAAACCTCCCCCAAGTTCATTCTTCGTAGGCTTGTCGTTCCTTGGTTGCCACTACCTGCTCTAAAACACCCACCTTAGACTTCCATCATGCGCGGTATTGGTGCTGGCACTCGCGTTTTCGAACTCTTAGACAGGTCTCCCGCTATAACACCCAATACAGGCATCATTGTACCCTCCGCCCGGCGTGGAACGATATCCTTCGAGAACATCCAATTCGAATATCCAAGTCGGAAGGGCGTGGAGGTCTTAAAAGATTTCAACTTGGACGTCGGGGTCGGGGAGAGCGTTGCCATCATGTGCGTTCTTGAGAACCCCAGAATTACGCATCTTGACAGGGGATATCAGAGGGAAGAGTGGGAGCGGGAAGTCGTCGATTCAATCTCTCCTTCTGCGCTACTACGACCCTATCAAGGGCAAGGTGATGTTTGATGGTCAAGGTACGGATCTTTCTTCATGGATGAGCATGGAATCATTGTTCTATCTTCCATAGATATACGGGAATTTACAACCACCTCTTGGCGACAGATGATCGGCATTGTCCCTCAAGACCCCGTTTTGTTTACTGGAACTATTGCAGAAAACATTGCTTATGGAAACCTTCAGGCTACCCGAGAACAGATTGAAAACGCCGCCAGTGAAGCCAATTGTGAATATATCTGGGGAATGCCAAAAGGTTTTGACACGGAAAGTAAGTCAAGGAACTGTTCAAGCTTCGAGATTTTTCCAAACTGTAATCTCCAGTTAATCGCAGCAGTTTGAGCGGTGGTCAACGCCAAAGGCTTGTCATTGCACGGGCCCTCTTGAAGAAACCAGCAGTACTAGTCCTTGATGAGGCTACCAGCTCCCTGGATGCCACATCCGAGCGCAGGGTCTGTTCCGTTCAGCCTTGAACATTGAAAGTTGCTCAGCAGCTTGTAGGTCAACGATGCCGTAGATAAGATCTTACAATCTCGACAGACAACATGCTTGGTCGTAGCTCATCGGCTATCTACCATCGCTCGGGCGGAACGTATAGTCGTACTCGAAGGTGTGTTTTTGAGCTTTTCCGAAGCATGAATATCATTCCAAGGTATTCGTTTTTCAGATGGAAGGATTACCGAATCTGGCACCTATCACCACCTTGTGAGTAATGAATCTGATTCTTCAGGTGTTGGTATACATTCTCTTCTAGGTTACCCGTCCGGACTCCCGTTTCCGAGTCCTCATGGCTGCCCAATTAAATACACTTTCAGGCGAAGGTGGGATGCCTCCAGCTCAATGACGTAGGAGACAAATCGTCGTTTTTGAATCAAAGTAGAGCCTTTAGAACTATTGAATTATCTAGAATAATATGAATGCGCTGGCACCCTTACTCACTATGCCATTATATGTTGAGATCGGCTGTGTCGGCAGTACTTTGGCGTATCATGACGATTACTAACCGATCCCCTCTTCGTTTCTAACTCTGAAGGATGAGCAAACGGTCAGTCATCGGAAACGCAGTACCCCATGAATAGAAGCATTGACATCGTCTCAGCATGCTCAGCAGCCACACTAATCTTTTCGCGGGTTCTCCCTTGAACAGGTTATCATGGCTTCGCACATCTCATCCTTTCCTGAATGCAATCATCGCGTCTCCTGCCACCCGATGGCTCGTTTTTCGTTCTGGGCAGCCTCTTGTCGTCGTGAAACCCGGTCATCCAAATCACCCAACCTTGGCGTATCTAACTACAGTTGATGTTAGTCCTTTCCTGGGCTCCGAGCCTTTCTTCGGCCAAGCCAAGGAACGGGGTGAGATCGCTGTCGAGTCGGGCGAAGATAAGCGTTCTCCTACATTGGCGGCACGGCATCACAATTCTCCTGTGGTGTTTTTGGGTGTTCATGAAAATGCAAATTCTAATGCCCTTCCATCTTCTGCTTTCACCGACGCAGAGACTGCAATCACAAATCTTGATGGCACGCCGTATTTTGCCCTGGACATCGTCGAGCTGGATTACTCGCCCGAACGGCTAAAGCAGACCATAGATGCCATTTCCTTGTCTCGGAATAGAGAGACGCTGGAGTGGTCTGAACCGAGATCGTTGATGACCGAGTTAGACATGTTTTCAGGAGCGGTTTATGCAGAGGCGAGGAGTTTGGTGGACTGGAACTATCGTAACAAAGTAAATGGCCTACTGCTTTTCTCAAGTCAATCCTTTTCATCCAATATCAGTTCTGTCCAGGTTGCGGTTCGCGAAGCTACTCGTTGTGGGGAGGCTGGAAAATTGCTTGCTCCACGTTGCTCCCTTGGTCAGACAACACGGATAGGAAGCCTTGTCCTACTGGGTGCGTGTATAAGGATCTTCTGTCGACGGGTCTCTCATTCTGAACACAGGAGGGGCTTGCACAACTTCACGTACCCTCGCACGGATCCAGTTGTGATCATGATCGCAATAGATGAAACGGGAGACAAGATTCTGCTAGGGAGAGGGGTATGAAATTCCTCCTGTCCAACATTGAGTGGTGCTAATAGGTTCAGTGCAGAATAAGTTCCCTGGAAAGTTTTATTCCGCATTGGCAGGCTTCATAGAACCCGGGGAGAGTTTTGAAGACGCCGTCGCGAGAGAGATGTGGGAAGAAGCTGGGGTGACTGTTTGGGATGTCCGATACCACTCGGGACAGCCATGGGTATCGCAATTTCACGTCATGGGGAGGAGAGTCAAGTGCGCTCACCAATGCATATGCAGCCATACCCAACAAACCTAATGGTGGGATTTTACTGTCGGGCGGATGCCACACAGCCTATCCGTGTTGACCTGGATAATGAACTTCTCGGTGAGTGCGTGCATCGTGCTTTGCTAAATAGCCAACCAAACCCTGTGTCAGATGCCCGGTGGTTCACCCGTTCGGAGGTCGAATCGGTGCTTGCTCACCAGAACGGGTCGTTGACAAGCCCCAAAAGTGCGAAAACGAACGAGGGAAACCATAATCTGCACTCAAATAGAAACGAGATTGTAACGGGATCAGAGGAACCTCCTTTCAAGATCCCAAGAACCACTGCAATAGCCGGTGTTTTAATTAAGGATTGGGTTGATGGAAAGATAGACTTCTTGACTAAAGGTAGTTTATGAATATATTGTGACGGTCGAGGCGATATGAATGCGCCAGTATGTTAGTCGTTAGATTCACAGATTTTTTTTCTGTGCGGCCGCCTTCACCACTCCCCCCAACGCGATTGTCTAGAAACGTCGGAAATAAAATTACAACATATCCAAGTTTGAGAACTGAAAGGGCAAGAGCTATATCAATATGTAGTCGAATCTCGCAATCGCCACCGAGATAAAGGGCCCCACCACCATATAGATTGGGGCCCAGTGGCATTGCCAAGACGTCTCGGAGGCGTCGAGGATTTGATATCTTCTCCTTCGTCCATGGGGGACTGCTTCTCCATTTTGTCCGATCCAGCATCCTGCCGTTGAGTGGACCGAAGTTCAGAGTCATGGGTGTCATCGGCTTGGGTTCCTAGCCTCCAGCCAAAACTGCCGAGGCCCCAACCCGACCTACCAGGAACATGTGTTTCATGCCTATCAAACTCTCGAATTCGTTCGACGCGTTCGGCAGCCTGTTGCTGGGCTGCTACGCGATGAGCATGGCGTAGGGAAGCGTACCACCGTTGGAAAAACGCAGGGAAATTTCTGAGGAAGGGTGCCGCAGTGGTAGTGGACGAATTTGAAGAGCTGGTATCTGATATTGTACGTGTGATAGGAAACACAGACGGCGAGGCTGGCTCAACGGTGGCAGGTGCGGAATCCGCCCGTGGTCGCGAATCACCTTCTCTGTGGGCCAGAGCAGTAACACCTTTCAATACATTTTTCGCCCTCTGTTTCGCCTCAAGTCTCCTCTGCTTATTTTCTTTTCTTCTAATTTCACGTTTGGCCTCCCGTTGTACCTTCCGCATGACATCGTCTTCATCGACAAAGCCAGCGCCGCTTCCGGCGCCGACCCACCACCACCAGCCAAGGAAGCTTTGCCAAAGGACTACAGCCCACATTAGGCCAGGTAACCAGACGTACTCTTCTTCCCTGGGTATGTATAGAAAATTAAGGCCAGTGCTGATGACGGCAAGGAAGATGGCGGCACCACCGAAAGCAGCTGTACCACCGTCTGTTCTCCATGCTTGCTTTCTGTTTATGAGAAAGCCCCAAATGAAAAGGGCAGCAGTGAAGAGTAAGGAAAGAGTTGCATTGCAGACGTTCCGGACGGCAGAGGAGACCACGCTGACTGCGGGATTTCCGCTCAAATGCAGCAGTTGCATGATTGCAGCTAGGATCGCCAGGGGACCTGATGACGGTTGGACAGGAATGAGGAGTGAGATATCGAGAAGGGACCAACCAAGCAATGTGAAAATCAGTCTGCCTTCGAGACGCGAAGGGTAGAGAAGCGTCAAAAAGTGGATATGCGTTATCTGAGTAAAGGTGAAGGAATAGTTTTGAGGCGCTGTGACGGAAACTGACCTGGATAAGACCAGAGGTGGATGCATTCATGACGAGCCAGAGTGCCCGCTCAGCAGGGGTCCAGCCCTGGACAGCAGTGGCTGGCTCCAAAGGGGGGACGTTGACTGCGATATAGCTAAGCATGTATGGCCATTTCTCGCTTTCTGAAAAGGTGGCGGAGAGAACGACGTGGAGAGTTGCGATGAGTGAGATAAGGAGAGTGCAGACACCGGAGAGTTGGAGAACATAGTTGACAGGCGCCAGAGGCCAATGGTACTGGGCAGTGAGGAGGAGATGGATGAAAAGGACGGCAACGAGGGTGAAGACGATGCCGGTAAGGAGGACCTGGACAGGTAAGGACCGGGCGAAGGGGGGACGGTACTGCAGATATGGGTCCATGCTGAATCTAAAAGATTGGGTTTTCTGGAAGATAACCAGAGGATGAAGAGAACTCACTCCGGGGTATGTATCTGGGACAAGGTCGGCAAAGCTGCGAGGACGACGAGGACGACGATGGCGATCATCGTATTATTACGTAAGTGACGCCCGCCTCGATGAAGTCCTACTACCGGCCGTTCGCTCATTACCCCGTCGTATCCTTCGCCGCCTTCTTGTCCCTCTGCACCGCCTTTGTTCTCCTTCTCATCGTCGCCCTCTCTATCCCCATCCTCAAGACCATACCCATCCTCACCGTTACCTCCACCGTCAAAGGCCAAGTCCAAACGAGCATTGCCACCGAGCTCAGATTCGGCGTGTGGGGCTTTTGTGCTTCAAGGTTCGTTGCTGATCGATAGATTCGCCGATCTTGCTTACACCGCCTTCAAGTATCCTTCAACAGCCCAATTGGTTTCAGAACGGCGTTTGCTACGGACCCAAGCTTGGCTACGACATCCCTTCAGATATCACCAATCTCGCAGGACTCTCATCCGGCGTAGTAAATGCTATCGAAAAGGCTCTGACAGTTATCCTTGTCCTTCATCCCGTCGCGTGCGGCCTTTCATTCATCGGCTTCATCTTGGCGCTCTTCCTTGGGCCGCATGGCATCGCGATCGGCACCCTCATCGTATCCATCGTGACAGGAATATTAACTGCAGTCGTATTTGCCATTGATCTCGCACTGGTTCTGGTTGCTAGAAAGGAGATCACGGATTTAACTGCTTTTCATCTTCGAGTCGATTTTGGCGCCGGTGTTTGGATGGTGCTCGTTTCCCTCATCGCCACATGGACTGCGGTTGTCTTTCTCTCCGCGAGAGCCTGTTACTGCTGTGGCGTCAGATTGTAAGCTCGTCCAGCCCTTCTCGGTGCATCTTTCTTATTTTTCTGCAGACCTGATACCGACGATGAGGATTATAGCAAGGACCCTAAACAGGACAGTTGAATGATCAATATCCCTCTCACGAACCCATCATGCAACTCACGAATTCTCACGTTTCGCAATCTCGAATCTGCTGTCACTATGTATCAACCTTGTATTTTGGTTTACATTCTATGCATCATCAGCCTAATCGATCGTCACTGATAACCACATACGTTGTAGCATCCACAACTAAGCACTCTGAGTTCTCCCTGGTGAGTTGTTTTTGGGAACGTTCAGATCGTCTGCAACTGGAGCACAAATTGTACTGATGATAGACCGTGATATATCATATTCCACAACTGCTCGGCGGCTCTTTCCGACTGGACTTTCAAAGTCTCAGACTGATTTTCATTGAGCCTCAATACAATCCTTGATTACAGGTGGACTACTATGCCATGGCACTTTCGAAATTATCTGATCGATGATGAGACTCGACCGTAGGTATGGCAAGCCCCACATTCCCGACTCACAATGATATCCAACGAGCACAGATCAATACATCTCCAAGCTCATCCCGTCGTTAATCTCATAGTCGGAGAGAGTGATGTGATCCTTGTAGATCGTGTACCTATCGCATCATTCAGGGTGTCACAAACATTACGCAGATTAAGACGGCAGACGCGCCATTTCTTGAGCTGAATCTTGGAAGCGTCCGTGCCAGTTTGGGCAGCAATCAGCTTCTTCAAGTCCCCGACAGTGTCGTCGGGACTGCATTTAACCCGGACTGTAAAAAGAAAAGGATCAACCTTCCTGAGCACACAATGAATCGTCCTAAAGACGGACCTTTCCGGCCTAGACGATCATTTGCAATTACCTGTCGAGGCAGTTATTGAGGTGGGGATATAGGACAAGTGCTGAGAATACCTCGATCAGACCCATCTGGTGGAAGTAGCGGCAGTTCTACTTACATAAGCACTCATTCCATACCTAAGTACGACGACGCCGACCGTTGCCTCGCTCCACGCCTCGGCGACGCATTAACATATAAAGGATACAGATCATCTACCGGCCGTTATCAAGCTATCATGAATTCTTATCCTCTTGAGCTTCTCACGCAACTCGCGCCCGTCATGTTCGTCGCTGGGCTCGATCAACCGACGGTTCCTCAATCTTCATCAAAACCTGACGAATTTGCGATACTCACCACACGATTGCGCGAGGCATTGCAGAGTCAGAGAAAGGTCGCTGTATGGCAATCCGAGAAAACGAAGACTTTTCAAATCGTGCTTGTCGACAAAGAAGTCCGGTTTCCTCCTCGAAAGCTAGTACCCCCAGACGACCCCCAGTATTCCTCCGCGCACTCTCCTCTATCTCCATTAACTCCCACTTCACCCCTGCATCCCGACGGTTTGATTGCCCCAATCTGGATCAGGAAACATACCAACCTCATTCCTTCTGTCTTTGTGTTGTTCCTGAGAATTTATGAACATCCCGCTCACAGTGGACTTTCGCCATTGGAGGGGTTGGATGGCAATCAAGAACGTGAAAAGGAACAAGAGGAAAGGAGGCGTGACACCGAGCTTGCATCAGAAGTGGCTTTACGGAAAAAGAGTACCAATGAACGTGGAATCAAGCTTACTGTCGTGCTGATGTCCAGCAGAAAGATGCTAGGTAAAGTCGCGATTGCGCAATTTGCCTTTCAACTAATCTCCCACGTATTCCAGATGATCCCACTCTCGATACTCGCCTGACTTTTATTCGAAGACAGAGTGGACTCGATTCACGAGCCGCGCTCTTTGTTCTTAGTCCTGTCAGCATTTCTGAGCTTGGGGAATTTGTGAAAAGGTGCGAGCAACAGATTGTATCTTGTCATGTTGTCCAAACCTAGTTCAGCCTCCAACAGGCGCTCTATGAACCTGCTCTTGAATACTATACAGCACACTCCAAGCGCGTTCGGCGGAAACGCAATCGGCATTCGCAACAAACCTTACATCCAAATTCTGTCACAGGAACACTACATGTTCCCCGACCACTAAGACCGGAGGGATGGACTGTGAGGTGCGAGTATAAAATGGCATGTTTTGCGGAATTTCGGCGGGAAGACGAGGTAGCTCTGAAGTATGTTGCAATGATTCTTTTTGTCAAGGTTTTAAAACTCAACATGCGGAAGGCATTATCAAGATGCTCATCGTATGCTTGTCGTCATGTTCGGATCAACCGCTATCTTACCCCCACGTACCAAAAGATGGGCGGAAGCCAAGGTTCTCGCAGATTGCATTGATATCAAGGTCGTTTCGTTCTTCTGCCCAGCCCCTGTAGACTGACTTTCACCCTGCCAGATAGCCAAGTTATACCTTTATAATAACGAACATGCCCTCGCCTTTTCTCATCATAATACCCACACCCGTGTCTTCAGTGACTTCTCGCGTGGGTGGGGGATTGGAGAAGACACGTTCGAATATTGGAGTTGGATTGCGAGACAGTAAGTGATCTGAGTTCGGTCCATCCAAAATCTCACAACTCTGCTAGGCAACGTGTTCTTGGCGAATTACTCGAACTGGGAGCCGATTCGAACCTGATAATCCCCCTTCACAGACCTGGCCCTACTGTGTCCCCGAATCAACGTGCGGGGACCACCGCACTTGGTTCGGAGGTAGAATCAGTGCTTTCTCTGGGAATCAATCCCAGTTATGCCCTCCAACATCCAGGTTTTTACTATTACATGGCCGCGAGATCCACAGAAATAAGGCGGGAGAGGTTTCTTGCAGCTCTCGCAACGGAGGTTGGTTGCCACTATTGTTTCCAAGTGAATATGATCTGAACGTGCTTAGGAACAAGCCCAGAAAACGTTATCTCCTGGCTTCGCGAATGAGAAAAAGGTCGATCATTTGACAATCATTCTAGAGGTGATGAAGACTATTTTCATTCTGTTCAGGACGTTCGACTCACCCATCCGCAGCTCTACACCAAGGCATACGAGTTGTTCAAAAAAATTATACCAGTCAACCCTGAACAAAATGCCGTGCAAGGTCGTCTTACATTGTGGATTGCTTGTCGAATCGCACAGACGTATTTTGATTCTGGTAAATTTGATATGGCGATGCGGTCAGGACATCAAATTTGCACGAGGTTTATTTTTAATCATGTTCCTTCATAGGTTTTATGAGCGTATAGCAAAGACATATCGACGAGAGCAGTGGGGGTCTCTACTTCAACCACTGCTCTCTGGCTGGCTTGCCTGTGCCCAGGTGCTTGAAGATGACGAACTTCGTGTGAGACTTTTGGTTGAGACACTTGGGCATGGTTGGTTGGTCCAACTCACTGCGACGTTCGACCACACTTCATTGGATGCTTTAGACATCGTCAAACCCGAATTCGCAAACACCTTACAAGAGGACCTCCTGGCCACCCTGAAGGTCATCCTCCCATCCCATGCCCAATCCAATTGTCTGATATTTTCTTCGCGGGACACAGAAATCGGCCCCCACATCCTCGGATTCGGGAATAATAGTTGTTGATCTTACTGAGGCTCAACCAATCTGTAAGCAAGCCACAGCCTTCTTCTTGACTCGCGTTGAGATACTTCTTTTCAAGTCGACTCAAATGTCGTATTTTGGGCTCCGGAAATTGATGTTGGAAAACCAGCTCCCTTTCAGTTGTCTCTCGTGGCACCCCGTCAAATCTCCATCGACTCATTACCATTTTCTTCGCTGTCTATCTATTTATCCCACAAGGACGAACCTGTCATTGTACGACATCGGGATTCTGACGCATTTTCCGCCTCCTTAATTCAGAACGTGGCTCTGGGACGGATCTCACCATCAGTACCCTCTGAAGTGGTTCCGGCTGATCTCCGATGGAAAGCGGGTAGTACCATCATCTTCTGGGGCACCATATCATCTGATGCGCCGACTTGCCTGAAGGTAAATGCCCCAGACTCCAGGTCACTAATCCAGATGATTGAATCTGAATATACAGGTCTCCAAGCTCGTCATCACGCTAGCGGAAGGGCCATGGAAGGTCGAAATACACGTTAACCCTTGCCACTTTCGGCCAGGTTCGCTTCCTCTCTCCAGATGGTTAAGCTCCATGAATCCCCCTAAATTCATACCTGTGTCCCGGGAAGATTCATCCTCCATCCTGTAGGTTGACCTCAGTCCCTTGCAAGCGGAGGTCCTGACAAAAGCTCAGCGTTAGACACCGGCCCCATAAGTTGTCCGTCATCCTCGATCATCACCAGCCTGCATATTTGCAGGAGGATTACCCCATCATGATTAGTATCACAAACGACGATGACAGAGAGCTTTGCGTGGTCGTCGACGTGCTTTTACCCCCGACGGAGATAGATGGCATGGGTGGGTCCTCATCGGCTCTAGGGCTAAACTTTCCCTTTCGCTGACATGAAATTCAAGTCAACACTATAATCCTCGATAACACAGAGTCCTCGCACTATATAAGGGGGATTCTTGTGGGAACCCTTGCCCCAGGTGTAACTATAATCAAAACCCTGCACCTGTTCAATACCGGGCCCCCGGGAGACAGAATTATTGACATTTCCGTCCAATCACGACGAACAAGCTCAGAAGCGAATCAACTCGATGACCAGGAGGATATCTCTGAAACTTTACGAACACTCACTGTGCCGACGGTAGATTCGTTCGAAATAACACAGGCAATTGACTATGTGCAAGACTCAGGAACATGGCCGGAATTAGCGGACCTGAAGGCCTACGACAGTGATGACCTCTGGGACCAGTGGAGGGCCGGGGAAGCATTGGTAAAAACAATGGTAGAATCCGTTGGGCCATCAACTCTGATGGTCGAGCGTGTAACCATGGAAAGAGAAGTGCGAGCATATCCTTTAATATTTTCCAGGATTCTTATTCAGATACTAGCCGCATGAGACCGCGAAGATTGTCGAATGTTCCATAGATGACGATCCTCAGAATTGCTCTTCAGGTGCACATGACCTGTCCTGCTTTCTTGCTCATAATCTGACATCTATCTAGAATATTATCCAGGTGATGAGCATGTTCATATTTGTCGAGTCATCATCGCAGCCTCGGAAGATGAAAAACCCATTACAAACGTTGGAAGATATCGAATTGTTTGGAGAAGGTGCGCTTTCTTATTTAGAGAAAAGGAAGCTGTCCAACCCACCTGAACTAGACTACTCGAGAACGGAGAATGCGGTCCTATTTCAACTACTATCATTGATCTACCTGCTCTGCGGCCGCCTGTCGAAGGGCTCGTAGGTCTTCTCTCGGTGCCTCCGGCAGCTAATCTTCATGTCCCTGTATCACTCACCCTCACCGTTCGCAACTACCACCCATCCCGATCAGCGAACGTCACTGCGCAGTTGGACCCTGCAGCTTCGGGTGGATTTGTTGTTGCAGGTTTGAGGAGCGGTCGTTTGCCACTGCTGATGCCTAAAACCGAAGAGAAACTCACTTGGAGGTTGATTCCTGTAGAATGTGGACATGTGAGGATCCCTTGCGTTACGCTGACAGATAGCCGGGGGACGTTCACCGGCACGAATGCTGATACAGAGCTTGAGATGAAGGGGGAATCGGTGAAGATTATCCATGTATGGCTACACCAGCAAGGGGAGCAGGTCGAGCTATCCAAGGATCGTCAGACAATTTTGGTATTACCATAGATGCTTGTATTATTGCCCTTTATGGAATCCGGTCGATCTCGTCATTTTCATTCTCTCACATGCCTCGAAGGGCCAATATCCATTTCGTCTCCCTGCGTTCGTCTCTGGTCAACTTACCAATATCAATTTATGGCCCTTTGCTTGAACGAAACATCGTAAGTCACAGCAGCGTCAAGGTTCTATCGCGATTCTCCATTCTCGGCATATAGCGGCCACAGAATCTCGCTGTCCACCTGACGCTCCATGCGCCACCTCACAGCAAAGATGTTAAAGTGGAAGCGTTTGTGGGCTGGACGGGGATGGCATCTGCGTCTTCGCTGGCGCACTTCGATCCTTCGAAACCTGGAGAGAATGGGCTGGAGACCATTGAAATCGATCCCCAATATGCAGAAGGGCTGGGCCTAACTCAAGGGGATACGGTCAGCTTATTCACCTCACTATGTCGCATCTCATTGATATCCTTGAATTTTACAAGGTAGAAATTGGACTGTTGTATGACTTACCGTGGGCCAAATCCGTAACAACTGAACCCCTGACTTCCGACGATTGGGAAATCATTGTGAGGGCATGCTCACCCCTTGATGCTGACACTAAATCTAAAGGACAGGAGATACACGCGTCTCATGTCGAATCAACTTTACTTTCTCAAGTCCGCGTCGTGAAGATTGGACAAGAGCTTGATGTATGGGTTATGGGAAGGACCCGTGTCCGCTTACGAGTCAGTAGGTCTAGCGTGTCTCTGCATTTTGCGATCTCGTCTCACAAGTGTGTATCAGCACGTATGGATCCTGAATCCCTAGACAATGCTCTACTTTTGACAACAAACACGGAAGTCAGCATTACACCGAAACTCCATTTGGTCCAACAGACCGCTGATGGTGTCCTCAATGAACGGGCATCATCCAAATCTGCAAGAACTACGGGAAGCGACAAGACCGTCCGTTTCACCAGCGAAGCACAAGTCCTTCGAGTACTTCCGACCCGATTTGCGTGCACTCCTCTTCCTGGGTATCAAGGGCTTGAACTAGTGGCTTATGTATCACCTATCACTTTCTCTGAGCTTCATCCTTCATCCAAAGGGAAATCCACAGTGTATCTCCAAACAACCATCAAACGATTGGTGCCTCCTCAGGAGCCGTCTCGACAGTCGTCATCTTTGTCTCCCGGACAAGCAACTGCTCCCATATCCCCTGCTTCCAAACCAGGTGCACACGACAAAAAACCAGGACATGAAAATGGCGAAAAAAGTCATATATTCATTGCCCCAGTGGCCAATCTACCCCAAGGTCATATATTATTTCCTGCAACTCCGTACGAAATAGAAGATTGGGATATTGTAATGTAGGTGCCCATTTTGCAACTGAAAAACGTACTTCTGCTATTACCGCTTAGAATATCCCCGACCGTCGATCCTCAACCTCAAGAAGTGGTGGCGCCGATCACAGTATATGCTAGTCGCTCCCCATTTCCTCCGTAAATTTTCCTCTGCCATTGCTTACCAGGGCACGTTGTTTACCTCGATTTTGGCTTGTCCCTACCTCAGTCCGCGGCCCTCACTCCCTGGGGTTGATGACATCCTGGAACGCTGCACCAATTTCTGTGTGCGACATCTTTTCCTGCATGCTTGCACGAGGATGATACAAGGCGGTTAGTTTTACCATTGCTCCCAGAAGACTCTTTTGACCACGCCGTACATATCAGTTACGTCTCTTCTGGTGACTGGGAGAAAAGGAGCTGGAAAAACCTCCATCGTCCAGTCTGTTGCCAGGTCTATCCAGGAAGACCCGAGAACCTTAGCATGTTAGGACTTGGCTTACCAATGCGTCATTCTCCTAAAGGCTTTTTGCAGATACATATTTCGTAGATGTGTCGCGGTATTCTCAAAAGCCAGTCGATGCTCTTAGGGATCTGTTCCAGCACTGGTTCGATAAGGTGGCGTGGCATCGACCGAGTATCCTTATTTTAGATAATTTGGACTCCCTCTTGAGCTTGGAACTCGAGGTGACTGTTGCAAATTTGATGTAACGAACTCTGACCAGTTTCCTTTACAGCATGCAGACTCCTTTCGAAATCGACACCTGACTGAATTATTTCTCTCAATCTACTCTTCTTCCGCTAGAACTGCCCTTCCGAATTCTCGGGGTATCATTCTTCTCGCCACCGCTACATCGAAGACTTCGCTGAATCCCCTCGTTACTTCCTCCCATATCTTCAAAGATGTCATCAATGTGCAAGCACCGAATAAGAATGCCCGTCGGGACGTACGTTATCACTGGCGCATTTCGTGGGGGAATGTGATAATTCAATGCGACGTTCTAACATGTAGATACTTGCAAGCATTGTCAAAGATCGTCTTGCCTTGGCCCAGGATGTTCAAGAAGATACAAAATCCCCCGTGAATTTAACTGCCGTGGCTACGCAGACCGAAGGCTATTCAGCGACGGATTTGAAAGATCTCGTTGATCGTGCCATACACCAAGTTGCCGTCAGAGTATCGAATGAGAACTTGGCTGTTAGTTTATTTCACTCGCTCCTGTGTTATTCTGACCTTCGTTCTATCCAGCCCCTTCTCTCCGGAGCAGACTTGGCTGCAGCACACCTTGATTTTGTTCCGCTATCTCTTCGTGATGTCAAATTTCAGAAGTCTGAAGTAGTTTGGTCTGATATAGGCGGTATGCGATCACCAACTCTCCCGTTCAAGACCGAAAGCGCTAAGAACTCTACAGGTCTCCATGAAACACGCAGAGTCCTTCGTGAAACCCTGGAATGGCCTACAAAATACGGGCCGATTTTCGCCCAATCATCGTTGAGACTAAGATCAGGGTCTGTCCCGAGTTCCACTCCTTGCGGAAGCCCATCTTAACCCCCCATTTCAGGCTCCTTTTGTATGGGTTTCCAGGTTGTGGGAAAACCTTGCTGGCATCCGCAGTTGCGAAGGAATGTGGTCTCAATTTTATTAGTGTGAAAGGCCCCGAAATCTTGAACAAGTACATCGGTGCTAGTGAGAAATCGGTAAACATACATTTATGCTCTGTTCATCTTTTTTACTCGATACATGGAGATAGGTACGAGAATTATTCGAACGGGCAAGTGCTGCAAAACCTTGTGTTCTTTTTTTCGACGAGTTCGATTCTATTGCTCCAAAAAGGCATGAACTTCCCGCCTTCCCACACCTCACGTATTGACATTCAAGTCTTTAGAGGGCACGATAGTACAGGTGTTACTGATCGTGTGGTCAACCAAATTCTCACCCAGATGGATGGCGTTGAGGGCCTGGAAGGCGTGTATGTTCTCGCCGCTACAAGGTAACTGTGGAATAGTTTGCTGTTCGTCTTACCTCACCACTTTCGTTATCAGCCGTCCGGATCTACTTGATTCCGCCTTGCTGCGCCCAGGTCGACTAGATAAATCTCTTTTCTGCGGTATGCCGGACCTTCAAGAACGGAAGGATGTGGGTTCATATTTTCCAGCTCTAGTCATAAGTCCCTCATCTCTCTCTCGACAGATCTTACGGGCCGTTGGAAGGAAGGTTTCACTGTCTCCGTGCGTCGACTTGGAGGAGGTTGCAAATGCAACTGATGGATATTCTGGTGCCGATCTTCAAGCATTACTATACAATGCTCATCTGGAGGTTATTCATGCGTCAATCGCAAGCCTATCCGGAACTACACAGTCGCACAACAGGCCCGATCTTATAGAGTTCTCAGCTTTCGGAGGGTTAGTCGAGAAGAAAGTCGCAAGTAAAGCGGAGGAAATGGTCTTGCAACAGAGGGTAAACCGTCCGTTGTCATGTATTTATTTCGTGCTGAAGTCCGCGTTATAGTTGCACCAAATTCGAGCAGGGTCCTGCTCCGAAGAAGGCACAATCAAGCCAAAGTCTTCCGCTCCGGATAGAGTAAACGCAATGTTGCCTTCGTTGTTCTTGTCTGATTGGCTGCAGGTTGAAATCACCATGGATTGTATTCGACTTGCCATGAAAACCATGCGACCATCAGTTTCTACCGATGAACGAGCGCGGCTTGACAGAATGTGAGTACCTTTTCATTGAGATTTCCTTCCTGATAAAAACATCATATATTTGTAGATACCGCTCGTTTTTATCTGACCGTGACGGCGTTTTGCCAACACCACCGGATGCAAGTAACGTGGGTAGCCGTATCTCCTTAGGTTAGAAGAAAATGTCGCCATAATTATGCATGTATCAAGATAAAATTCAGTGAAAGAAGAGTCGAGAGAAAGCAAGAGAAACTCCAATGATCTCACTACGCAAAACCACCATCAATCCGCCACAGGGGGGTTGCCATAATTTTATAGGATAGGAATAAAGGCCCCCACACCAACTGCAAGTTCAGTTTTTCAGCCTCCCTTCGTCAATTCCTCCACTTAACGCTAAGGCCAATTCAGCCTCCTGCTGCAGCAAATCGTAGGCCTGTTTAATATGGATTTCTTGGGTACGGGCAGCACCAATTGCAAAGCGGATGCAAAAGACACCATTGAGTATCGTTTGCGTCATCAGGATGTCCTTTCTGGCTGAGATGCGTGCATAAAAGAGCTTGTTGATGGTGTTCAGAGTTTCCAGACTCAAGGCGGGTTGATCTGGTGAGGACGATTTCGGGTCGATCCGAAAGACGCTCAATGCCAAGGTAGGTGGGGTGACAAAGGAAAGTATATCCGAACGAGCGATGAGGTCGGCGAAATATTCATTCAACGAGACGGCCTGTTAAATGCAGGGCGGCAGTCAGTAAAATGAGAAGCATGAAAGGCAATGTGCGGTCCTTACCTTGTGAATGTGCTTTCGGAATCCCTCGACACCAAAGCTACGAAGTACAAACCACAGTTTCAGCGAACGGAAACGACGTCCCAATGCCAGATGCCAATTCCTGTAGTCAACGACAGTTCCTTGATCATTAAAGTCAGAAAAGGGCGAAGTCAAAAAGGAAGGAGGTATACCTGTATCACCCTGCTTCGTCCTCAAAAATGGGGGACTAACGTCTAGGGCATCCGTGAGGTGTTTGCGGTCTCGAACCCACAATCCTGAAGCATCGAAGTTGACGAGACCCCACTGCCTAGATGTCAGGTGATGGACGACGCTGGATGTGTCCTTATACCGACCTTGTGCCAATTGGTGCAAAACGAGTCCACAAATTCATTGATGGTGTCAAGATGGCACATATCCCGGTACTCGGGGCACGCACATGCCACACCAGCCCAGGCAGCGTCAACATGAATCCATAAGGAGGGGTAATCCTTGGCTGATTGCGAATTGAATGAAAACAAAAACAAGCACAGGGAGACGGATCGTACCAACGCGCTGGATCTCTGGAAAGTTGTCGACAGCACCAGAGGAAGTTGTGCCAACATTGGCAACTACAATTTTTGAGATCATTCCAAATATCCCGCATCATCCAAGTGAAAAAGAAGCTTACTGAGCACGAAAGGTTTTTTCCCGGCTCTCTCGTCTTCTTCCAAAGCCAGACGCAAAGTATCTCCTCTTAGCGAAAATCGGTCCTTGAAGGTGACCTCCAGCGCACGCACGGTAAGTCCTAAGACAAGGCCTGCTTTCAAACCAAGAGAGTGGGTTTGTGTACTGGTGTAGATCACCAAATCTTCCGTTCTGACTCCTGGATGTTCTCGTTGGTATCTGGAGCGAGCTGCCACCACTGCTACTAGACAAGAGTCGGAAGCGGTACTCTATATGTAATATGTTGAGATGCGTAGACGCTGGGAGTGCAAGAAAAGTCAAGAACCTGCATAACGCCTCCACCAACATCGGAGGAGTTACAAAATGCTGGGCTCAGCCCCAACAAGCGCGCCCCCCAGTCCATTACAAGAGTTTCCAACTCTGTGCAGGCTGGGCTCGATGTCCACTATGTTTTTGTCAGGTTTTCGTTTGAGCGATGACGATGAACCACGCACATTGAAACCAGGGTTACAAGTGCTTGTAGAATATAATTCTCCAAGCATCGATTCGAAAGTGCAAGCAGCAGGGAAGTAAGCAAAGAAGGATGGGTGTTGCCAATTGGTTAAACCTAGGGGAGATGAGACTGGACGCCGATTGCTTTTTATTGGTTTGGCATTAAATTACCTGGAACGATGAATTTCTGGTAGTCATTGGCAATGACTTGAAATTCCTCGCCTTCCTCCGGAGGATTCACTATCGGAGGGGTAAGTCCATGACAGACCAAAGCATCGCGAACTCATAGACTCACGAGGAATGTGCTGACTGAGATAACCAGGCTCGACACTTGAAACCACAGGGAGGTTTTGAAGCGAGTAGTAAAAATCGCAAATATTGTCAATAGCCTGATGGCCTGCTGTTCTAAACCTGGGCGAAATTTTCAATCATGGACGGGCATGGGATGGATGAACAACATACTGTTCAACGTCCATGCTAGTAGTGGGAGAAAGGAATTTTTTTAGGTTCGAGGCTTTCTTCGGATGTCCTTTTTGTACTATTCCTGGTGACGGCATGGGAAGTTGCCAAATCGAAAAATATGTTATAATCTCACCTTACAGGGAAAGGCGGGTACGGATACCTCACGGCATACCCTCCAAAGGTGGCGTATGTGTTAATAGCCAGGATCGTGGTAATGTCCAGAAGTCAGAAGGTATATCTCGAAGGATCTTCCCCAGGGTCTCGGTGACAATGTATTGGGTCGCGTTCAATCTCCAGGGAAACCCTCCCGATCTGTGAGTCCTCCTGAGAGCATTCGCCTGATTGGGCCAAATCATCTTCTCAAACGTTGGGCATGGACTTGAAGCCAATGTCTGCCTGAGTGCGGTAGGGCAGCGATCGCAGCTGGTTGGTTTCCTAGGCTAGTAAGCACGGTTGCTGTTTGCCTTTGGGTTTTCATCCCCGGAGGAAGTACGGGGCACAAGAAAGACTCCATAGGGCTATTTTTTTTCTGAAGGGTGTGCCGAAATTCTTCCGTCAAATCTGTAACTAATAACTCCGTCGCGTCAACTTTGGAGTAAGTAAGTACTTATGGCGAAAAGGCCAACTTAGTTGGTTGAGTTTGCTTGCCTGGATGAGCCGTGAATAGAGCGGCAACACGGATCGCCTTTATCTCGGTCCCAAGCACATCACGAGTCCACCGTCGATTGGTATAACTCGATCCTGGTGTCAGATGCGCTTGAGAACAAGATAATTGAGGTTCGGGTATGTCAGTCACCTAGCTCAAAAACCAAAGCCAAAGTTAACGTCATTTGGCTCGTTGGACAGATCAGCTTTCCGACATGAAGTGTGCACGTGGCAGTGTGGACCTTGCTGACACACAAGCAGGAACGTCCCACAAGCCCTGACTGCTGCATGTTTGGAGATGGTCGCCTGGATATCGTGATACCGAAGGCTTTCAGGGGCGCTGAGCTATAAGGTTCACACTGCAATCAGACAGGCGGATCAAATCACCAGTCGTTCTCACTCCTTCAACAAACATACGGTACTATGGTACGAATCACTTAGTCACCACCAAAATGTGACAGCCGCCAAATTGGAGGTTCACCATACCAAATCAGGCCATCGGCTGCTGTCCCCCTCCCGGAGGGCCGCACCACCCATTTTCGTCTCCAGCAAGCTCATTTAGACCATTCCGATCACCGATATCATCTCTTTGAACAAAAATAAGTGTTAAAATGGTGTCTGGCGGGGTCCGGAGCCGGTAGATAGGATCGGATATTCCCTTTTTTGGGTATGACTAATACACCATATATAGTAATCCGCCAAATTCGGGCAGGGGCAAATTTTGAACTCACTCAGTTTTGACGCAGTCAAAATTCTGTCTTGGGGATCGATTCCTCTCATCAAATAGAGCAAAATGTTTTCCCAAGACAACTAAAAAAAAATGCTAAAAATTGAAAGCTCCTATGCGGTTGTCACATTTTGGTGGTGACTAAGTGGTTCGCACCATCCTACACTATGCCTGTACATTGGATCTAGCGCGACCGACAAACAAATGTCACTGATCTGCAGGGAGGACACCGATCGATCATCTCGGAGCCTCCACAGCAGAAGGATGGCAACGTGACAACCCATCTCGATCTATCCAAAAGACGGGAAACCACCAATAATCCGTCTCTTGCGACCAAAATGGAGAATGAGCACCACATAAGTAAAAAAATGACATTGGCTGTGCTACCTAAGGCATAATGAGCGAGGGAGGCAAGAAATCAGGACTCTACCGTTGGTAGGTCCCGGTACGGCATACATAAGTACTACATATACATCGAGGGATGCTTTAGTCTGGTCCACCCGCGTGATGGTTGAGTGGGACGGACACTATTAACTTTCTCCGTGGAATTCGGGGTGGGACTTTTGTTCTATTTTTCGGTGGGATCTTTTACCATCATATTGGTGCGCGTTGGCGATTAATTTACCGCCCTCCTGACACGCTTTTTTTGTAACCATAGGATTCATTTTTTGGTGGGGTCTTCCTTTATCAGTGAGATTTCTTCTATTGGTGCGCGTTTGCCGTTAATCTACTTACTAGTGAGGGGATAATAACGTAGTCGATTGATATCATATCATATTACCGTGCTCACGTGAAGTAGATTTACTATCGTTACGATCGTTACTCCAACCTGCCCCCTTTCTGCAATTATTTTTCTTTACCGTGTTTTATGTCAGGATGTTTCCGTTTTTATTTCATCTTTCTTCACAACGAATACAAGTAGACTTGGCTCATGGGGTCATCGGCGTCCAGTGGAAAATGTGTTGAAGCACCACTAACACTCTTTCTGGCAACGAGAAGCCGACTGCAGGTCGGCGCAGAATGGAAACGGTGAAATATCCTAATGGTCTCTAGCCATGCAGAAGTCACTGCAGGTCAGCGACGAAAGGATAGAAAGTAAACCTGAGGGAACAGCTTTAGCTCTCACCAGACTGGCCAGCAAGCAGTATGTGCATTTCAGAAGAACGCAAGGTCCGAAGCGACGGGTCTCCCGTTGTCGTAAAGGAACCGAAAGAAACGATCTTGGCTGAGTCGCCACGTGGCGTTCCCGCGCTCCCTGTTTAGGATTTCCCGGTTGTTCGTTGTGCCGGCGCCGTACGTTCGCGTGGATGCCACGTTTTTGCTTGACCTAAGACGCCATGATTTCGACGTCTGGCAAGAGTCAAAAAGTGTACCAGAAACGATCAGTACTTCAACCATGTGGGTTTTGAAAAGCTCAAGGGATAGATGTTTACATATGCCTGGGGAGCCGTCGAGCCTCAGGCTGTAGTCGAGAATCTTGTCTGCGCATACGCGGTTGTTGTCCTCAAGTTGTCCTCTCCGCACTCCATGTTGTTGCGCGGAATTGCCGATTTGAATCCGAGTGCGTCTATACGGTTCAATTCCCACTTGAGCTCTTCAAGTTTGTGTCGGCAAAGTAGGCATAGAGTACGTAAATGCGGCTTGGACTGCTGGCGGCCGAGTGTGCTATATTATTGCTACGTACCTAAATTGGAAGATACCGCACGTTTTTATCGCGATGCGTTTTCCCGGCACCGCCGGATGCGAATAACGTGGGTGACGGTATCTCCTTAGGTTAACAGGGTCCTTGTCTATAAGTAAGAGAATGTCATTATGGATTATTACTGTTAATGTTGCTCGAATTATGTTATAAATTCAATTATCAAGGCCCTCAGACCAACTTCAAGTTCAGTTTTTCAGCCTCCCTGCATCGATTCCTCCACTTAACGCTAAGGCCAATTCAGCCTCCTGCTGCAGCAAATCGTAGGCCTGTTTAATATGGATTTCTTGGGTACGGGCAGCACCAATTGCGAAGCGGATGCAAAAGACACCATTGAGTATCGTTTGCGTCATCAGGATGTCCTTTCTGGCTGAGATGCGTGCATAAAAGAGCTTGTTGATGGTGTTCAGAGTTTCCAGACTCAAGGCGGGTTGATCTGGTGAGGACGATTTCGGGTCGATCCGAAAGACGCTCAATGCCAAGGTAGGTGGGGTGACAAAGGAAAGTATATCCGAACGAGCGATGAGGTCGGCGAAATATTCATTCAACGAGACGGCCTGTTAAATGCAGGGCGGCAGTCAGTAAAATGAGAAGCATGAAAGGCAATGTGCGGTCCTTACCTTGTGAATGTGCTTTCGGAATCCCTCGACACCAAAGCTACGAAGTACAAACCACAGTTTCAGCGAACGGAAACGACGTCCCAATGCCAGATGCCAATTCCTGTAGTCAACGACAGTTCCTTGATCATTAAAGTCAGAAAAGGGCGAAGTCAAAAAGGAAGGAGGTATACCTGTATCACCCTGCTTCGTCCTCAAAAATGGGGGACTAACGTCTAGGGCATCCGTGAGGTGTTTGCGGTCTCGAACCCACAATCCTGAAGCATCGAAGTTGACGAGACCCCACTGCCTAGATGTCAGGTGATGGACGACGCTGGATGTGTCCTTATACCGACCTTGTGCCAATTGGTGCAAAACGAGTCCACAAATTCATTGATGGTGTCAAGATGGCACATATCCCGGTACTCGGGGCACGCACATGCCACACCAGCCCAGGCAGCGTCAACATGAATCCATAAGGAGGGGTAATCCTTGGCTGATTGCGAATTGAATGAAAACAAAAACAAGCACAGGGAGACGGATCGTACCAACGCGCTGGATCTCTGGAAAGTTGTCGACAGCACCAGAGGAAGTTGTGCCAACATTGGCAACTACAATTTTTGAGATCATTCCAAATATCCCGCATCATCCAAGTGAAAAAGAAGCTTACTGAGCACGAAAGGTTTTTTCCCGGCTCTCTCGTCTTCTTCCAAAGCCAGACGCAAAGTATCTCCTCTTAGCGAAAATCGGTCCTTGAAGGTGACCTCCAGCGCACGCACGGTAAGTCCTAAGACAAGGCCTGCTTTCAAACCAAGAGAGTGGGTTTGTGTACTGGTGTAGATCACCAAATCTTCCGTTCTGACTCCTGGATGTTCTCGTTGGTATCTGGAGCGAGCTGCCACCACTGCTACTAGACAAGAGTCGGAAGCGGTACTCTATATGTAATATGTTGAGATGCGTAGACGCTGGGAGTGCAAGAAAAGTCAAGAACCTGCATAACGCCTCCACCAACATCGGAGGAGTTACAAAATGCTGGGCTCAGCCCCAACAAGCGCGCCCCCCAGTCCATTACAAGAGTTTCCAACTCTGTGCAGGCTGGGCTCGATGTCCACTATGTTTTTGTCAGGTTTTCGTTTGAGCGATGACGATGAACCACGCACATTGAAACCAGGGTTACAAGTGCTTGTAGAATATAATTCTCCAAGCATCGATTCGAAAGTGCAAGCAGCAGGGAAGTAAGCAAAGAAGGATGGGTGTTGCCAATTGGTTAAACCTAGGGGAGATGAGACTGGACGCCGATTGCTTTTTATTGGTTTGGCATTAAATTACCTGGAACGATGAATTTCTGGTAGTCATTGGCAATGACTTGAAATTCCTCGCCTTCCTCCGGAGGATTCACTATCGGAGGGGTAAGTCCATGACAGACCAAAGCATCGCGAACTCATAGACTCACGAGGAATGTGCTGACTGAGATAACCAGGCTCGACACTTGAAACCACAGGGAGGTTTTGAAGCGAGTAGTAAAAATCGCAAATATTGTCAATAGCCTGATGGCCTGCTGTTCTAAACCTGGGCGAAATTTTCAATCATGGACGGGCGTGTGGCTGGCTGGGATGGATGAACAACATACTGTTCAACGTCCATGCTAGTAGTAGTGAGGGAGATGAATTTTCTTGGGTTCGAGACTTCCCTCGCATGGCCTTTTGTACCATTCCTGGTGATGGAATGCGCAGTTGCCAAAATCGAAATATATACAGCGGTCTCACCCTACAAGGAAAAGGCAGTTGGTGTTAGGCAGGATTATCTCCCGTAGTCGGAAGGCACCTCTCCGAAGTTTTTCCTCAGGGCCTCGGTGAGAATGTATTGGGTTGCGCTCAATCTCCAGGGAAGCCTGATATGACGTCTGTCAGTCCTCAGAGGCCAGAGCATTCGGTTGATTGGGCCAGATCATCTTCCCCAACGCTTGGTTATAGACTTGAGGCCAATAAATTGCCTGCCTGAGTGCGGTAGGGTAGCGATCACAGCCGGTTGGTTTCCTAGGCCAGTAAGTAAGGTTGCTGTTGCCTTCGTGTTTTCGTCCCCGGAGGAGAGTACGAGGCACAAGTAAATCTCCATAGGGCTTCTTTTTTTTCGAGCGGCCGTACCGAAATTCTTCCGTCAAAAACACCGTTGCATCCACTTTGGAATAAGTCAGCGAAAAGGCCACAATGTTGGTTGAGCTTGATGAATACACGGCAAGCAATACCCGAACTTGAAGGATCGCTCTTATCTCGGCCCCAAGTGCATGAAGGAGACCAGGCCCGGAATCATTGAGGTTCGGACATATAAGCCAGCTCAAAAAGCAAAGCCAAAGTTAACGTTAACTTGACATTCTATACAGTGTGGCAGTGTGGCCTCCGAGTTAGCTAGGCAAATAACCCGGAACTTGACTCGGGGATGCGTGGTGGTCCTAGCGTACCTATTCAAGGGCTCACAGTCCTACTGCTGCGCGGCAGTCACTGCACACTTAGATTAAAAAATTGGAGATGGTCGCCTCTTTCAATGGTGCGGTCGTAATAATAATAAGTTACACACCTGGTATCACGATATCTGATTAGAAGGTCTTCAGGGGCGCTGAGTTATCAAACACAGGAGGAAGCTCTGTGAGCCCGTTGTGATCCTATCGGATTCGTAATCCCAGAAGTACTTACTTAAAAAAGTAAGGACATTTTCTGATGCCGCGTCACTATGGATTCGCGATGTCACGACGAGCCCCTTCCTCGTTCTCACTCCCTCTGAGTCTATACGTTTGACAAATTTAAAAATTTTTGCCTTGGGCTGGCGGCGACATAGAAATTCCGCGGCCGCCAAGCACGATAATTCAACGTCATGTGATATAACTCGTTGTACCGATGACCCTCGTCAAGCGGCGCAATCCTGATGGTCGGCGGCCGCCCGATTCAGTTCTTCCAGCCTCCGATGAGGCTCTCAACGAATCATCACCCGACGTGATAGCTTCAATCCCCCACGAGGTGAAAGCTCCAAAGGGCATCTCTGCCTCAGTAAGCCAACATCTCATGCCGTCCCGACTCGTCCGTCGTGATTCACAGTCTCTACGTCTTGGGAGAATCGGTCTTCTTTTGCTACTAGAACCTTTCTATTTTCTCTCGGCATCATAAGTGAGTTCTCCCATGAACTATCCATGACACAGTGACGTAAATTACTTGCAGTTGGCACCGCTTTTGGGGTCGCTCTCATTGAACCCAGTGATATCCAGGACCTCCATGCACACATGTCCCTTCTCATGACCCAATATGGGGTCGTTCTGCCGGAATTTCCTGGACTTCCTGGCTTCGATTGTCCTCGAGTCGAGGCAGAATGGTCCCGATTCAGGAGCAACATCCCCGAATTTTGGAAGTTCAATAATGATGGGCGCGAATTTCAAGTGGGGGATCAAATGCAGGCCAGGGGACTAAGCGCAAAGTATCCCGTAATTTTAGTCCCGGGGGTTATATCTACTGTGCGTCCTGCGTTTCACTCGTCACTTCCCCCCATGACTCTCGGTCCAGAGTTTGGAGTCATGGTCGACCTCTCCAGATTACCGCGCTTTCTTTCGCCAAAAGATGTGGGGCGGATTTAGTATGGTATCTCAAGCAACCTTCAACAAAGAAAAGTGGATGGCTGCAATGATGCTCGATCCGGTCACAGGGTTGGATCCACCCGGCGTTAAAGTACGTGCAGCCGAGGGCATCGACGCTGCGAGCAGTTTCCTCCAGGGTTATTGGATTTGGTAGTTGCTCTTCTTGACCAAGATATCATCCTTGACTGACCCGCGCTAATGAGGTCTAAAATAGTTGAAAACTTGGCGGTGGTTAATTATGACACAAATAATCTCTATCTCGCTCCCTACGATTGGCGGCTATCCTATTTTAACCTTGAAGAACGAGACGGGTATTTTTCGAGGCTCAAGACAACCATTGAAAGTCTGAAGTACGTCGGAGTCTAAGATAAGGACATAACCTGATTGACGATGTATAGAGCACGTCAGAAGGAGAAGATCGTGATCGCTGCGCACTCTATGGGGGCTACTGTCAGTTGTCCCGAATCTGAATGGTCGTCCAATGCATTTAAATTATGTCATCCCCTTAGGTCCTCTTGGTACGTTCCCCGCATATACCTGACCCACGAGCTCATATGTGTGATTTCGAAGTACTTGTGGGTAACTGAGTAGATTTATAGGTAACTGATTTCATTACTTGAATAGTTTTAAATGGGTCGAATCTCCTCAACACGGGGCTGGAGGAGAAGATTGGGTCGAAGTATGTTTAGTCCTTTTCCACAAAGCAACCTCTCCTGGAACTGTCCTTCAAAGAACCACATCGAGGCATATATATCCATCGCTGGCACACATCTGGTATTCACGTTTGCCCTATGATTTTACGGTACCTTCCTGACTAGCACAAGGGAGTTGTAAGTTTCCATTGACCGGACAGCAAAGTCTTGAATGATTCGTGGCAGACCAAGGCAATGGCTGCTTTCTTATCTGGCGAAATGAAAGACACGGTGCAGATGAATCCTGCTGGGGCATATGGTTCACATCCTACTCTTCAGTTGGGAAAAATTATGACAACCCGACTTGTAGTTCTGGAACGATTTTTTTCAAGGAAAGACCGCCAGGCACTGTTTTGTAGCTGGGCTGGTAGCGCAAGCCTATGGATCAAGGTATGTTACATATTTGCTCAAGAGCAGTCATCCTTGACTGCTCTCAAGGGAGGAAACGCTGTCTGGGGCAATGCGACGCATGCGCCAGATGACGACCATCCTGGCGCGCATTCTCATGGCGAGCTCATCGCCTTCCGAGGCCCCGACTCTGGGTCCACGGAGAGCACCGGAGCCATCAAGAACAATATGACAGTCGAAGAGGCCGAAGCTTGGATCCTAGAGCACACATCTTCGACTTTCCAGGTACTACTCATCTCTGATGATATGTTAAACTTTTTTCTTCTCTTCAATGTAGACGATGATCGCCACCAATTATTCCTTCGGCCTTGAGCGAGATGAGGTGACCTTGGCGAAAAACGACCATGATCATAGGAAATGGGCAAATCCACTAGAAGTCAGGTGAATGTGTTAGGATTCCGTTTTCGCTCATTTAAACCACTCATCGAAGTTGAGCAGGCTACCTAAAGCACCTTCAATGAAGATATATTGTGTATATGGACACGGTAAAGAAACGGAGGTCAGGATGAATTATGTGACCACAGAGAGCTAAACTCATGGATAAGGACACCTAGCGTTCTTATTGGTGTGTCTGACTTGCGATACGTCTTTCTACTTGATTCTTAGACAACTATTCATTTAGGTATACCAAAAGAGGGACAACGAGGGATGTGTCCGTAGATGCAGCCACAGAGTGCCATGATCCAGGATGCACAACCGAGCATGATGGTCTGCCGCAATCGTTAGAGAATAGAATCGATGCAGGATATACAAATGAGACAATAACTCCAAAGGTGTGTCTCTAGCACTCGTGGTTACCACATCAACTGAGAAGGATGTCAAGGTCCGCAACGGAGTTAGGATGGGAGATGGAGACGGGACCGTTAGTCTATTAAGTTTAGGTGCTATGTGTGTCGAAGGGTGGAAGCGACGTCGATGGAATCCTAGTGGAATAAAAATCACGACGGTCGAGGTGAGAGAACATGCTACAGAGATTGGGAACCTTCTGACACGCATGGACCAGCTTCCCCATCTGCCCGACCCTTCGATCCCTCGTGGAGGTGCAAAGACCAGTGATCATGTGGACATTCTAGGATCAACTGGGCTGAACGAGATTATTCTTAAGGTCGCGACGGGCGTGGGTCAGGAGATTGAGGATTCTTATGTTTCAAAGATCAGAGAGTATTCGAAGAGGATAGAATGGGATTGAGGTATACCGTTCGGGAATATTTTTTGGACACGTTGTGCCATAGTCTGAACATGTTGAACGAAAAATAGAATCAGACGGGATAATTCCTGGTCGGGACAAGGTCGCTGGAAGTTGATCTGGAACTCATCGGATTGAAAAGTGGTGTGGATTGAGCATGGACTGATTGACAATGAGAAAAAAAAGGTGGTTTGAGAGCTTAAACACTGACGTATGCAGTTGAGCTTGCTTTGCCCAAACAACCGTGTCCTGGGTGAAGTCACAGCAGTCCGCGGCGACTTGCGCGAGCGCTGCAGCTTCTTCCGGCGAGAGGTTGGCATGGAAGAGAAGGGGGGATCGATGTTCAGAGTGCTCGTGGAATGGTGGAAAATAGTCGTTGAAGCGAATCAAGACTTTTGACGGCGACGGGGGGTTTGCGATCCATAATAAGAAGATGTCCTAGAGTGATTGAGGAGCTGTATTTCAGGTAGACGGGGATGCTCACCAGACGACAGGCAGTAGTCACAATTGTCATGTACACCTTGCGGAGTTTTTCTTTCTCTGATTCGAGGCTTTGAAGGAAGAGTTCCTCATCCGTCGTCAGAGTGATTGCGCTGCTCTCGTTCTGGTAATAACCGTTCCAGACGAGGGCATCGCGAGCATGGTCGAGGATCCATCCTCGGTAGACCTCGACTGTCGTGAGGAGGTCGAGAACGTCGGGGATGCGGTGAGTTGCGAAGGAAGGGGTCAGGAGTTCCTGAATCGAATAGATGACGGCATCGAGGAACGGCGCGTAGTCGACCTGGGAGTGGGCGGTCTGCTTTAGGTAGCCTGAAAGGTCGTTGTGGGGAGTTGAGATAGATCAGGAACTGCGCTCACCGGATATTTGCCGATGATCTGCTTGAGAAATGAGGTCTTGAAGGTGGCGGAGGGGATCCATGTCCATTGGACGACGCTAATCACTTTCATGCATGATGCATTGTCACGCGTCACGCACTAGTACTAGTTCGACACGACCCTTACCAGATCGTCCTATAAAGTCGGCGATGGGTCTAATGAATCCCCCATCTCTCCCCTTCCCTCATGTCCGCCCCTCCACAGGTCCCGTTTTCTACATAATTCCCGCTCTTCGGTTCTCCCTGATTTCTTCACCTCCAGCATGCTCAAATCCTCATTATCGGAGGTGGCCCAGCTGGCTCCTACGCCGCCTCAGTCCTCGCAAGAGAAGGCTTTAATGTCACCGTGCTCGAAGCCGACAAATTCCCTCGGTCTTTTTTCCCCCTCTTGTCGCCCCATCGTCACCAATTCTTTTCTTAGCTATCACATCGGTGAAAGTTTGATCCCATCGGTTCGCCCATATTTCCGATTCATCGGTGCCGAGTCAACGCTCGCCAGCTATGGATTTACCCGAAAGGTATCTCCCCATCTCTCTCCACCATTCTGCTACTCTTCTGAACCGATCCCTCAAACCAGCCCGGATCGGCGATTAAATTCAATCAGTTCAAGCACGAAGGCTGTCAGTATCTCTGTTCTCATTTCTCTCCTCATCATCATCTCCATTCCCATAGACACCGACTTCGTCGCTCTAGGATATGATAACAACGCGTGGAACGTCGTACGTCGCGTAAACTACCACCACCCTACCTCCTTTCCGACTCCATATAGATTCGCTCCGAATTCGATCAATTGCTCATGAACCATGCTCGCACCTCTGGTGCTTCCGTCTATGAACAGACCAAGGTCACATCAATTTCTTTTTCTGATACAGATCCCAGCAAACCTATATCCGTGGCCTGGACGCATACCCCGCGGCCTTCACCTCTATCCCCGCCTGCTTCCCCCATCAATTCTTCGGAAACGCTACCTTGTGAATCCATCATCGGCAGTACGACATTCACATATCTGATCGATGCCACCGGACGCGCTGGAATCATGTCTACCAAGTATCTCAAAAATCGAAATTTCACCCAATCCCTCAAGAATGTCGCCGTCTGGGGCTACTGGAAAGATGTCGGATCTTACGGCGTCGGAACATCGAGGCAAGGCGCACCATGGTTTGAAGCCTTGACTGGTAGGATTCCTTTCTATTCCTGGTCATCACATCACGCTTAGTATCACGCCCAAGACGAGTCGGGTTGGGCATGGTTCATTCCCCTCCATAATGGAACCACGTCTGTCGGTGTCGTCATGAACCAGAAGATGTACAACGACAGCGCCAAGCTCCCCAGCCCCCCTTCGCCTTTCTCACCTGAAGCCACTCCTAATCCAAATAATTCTACCATGGTGTCACGCTACCTCTCCAATCTTTCATTGGCACCAGGACTCGTGGCACTGATCACTCCAGCAGGTCGCATGGTCGAAGGAAGTGTAAAGAGCGCGAGCGATTTCAGTTATTCTGCACCCTCGTACGCTGGAAGTCATTATAGAATAATCGGCGACGCCGGAGGTTGGTCAAATCGTAGTTGATGGAATGGGCTCTGACTCGGTTCTCAGCCTTCATAGATCCTTTCTTTTCCAGCGGCCTTCACCTGGCCTTTACGTCTGCTCTATCGGCTGCGGCTACGATATGTGCTTCTACTCGAGGCGACTGTTCTGAATTGGACGCAGCCCAATGGCATACGAGCCGTGTATCTACTAGCTACACCAGGTAACCCTCAAAGCCGAGCTAGTACCATTGCCTAAATGACGCGTCACAGATTTCAGGTCGTTGTCTTGAGCGCGTATAAGCAAATCCGAGCACAGAACATCAACGTCCTATCGGACATCGATGAAGATAATTATGATCGCGCGTTTGCTTTCTTTCGGCCAGGTCAGGACCTCGGGGCAGCTTTACGAGTCGTCTGTCTTATCACATTTTGCAGTCATTCAAGGTGCTGCCGACATGGGCATACGCCTTTCCGAGACCGAGGTCCAGAATTCTTTGGATTTCTGTAAAAACCTTTTCAATCCCACATCCCCCGAGGATCATGAATCCGTCGCCAAAACTGTTGGACAGGAGCTTTTGGACGTCGCTGCCCCGATTGTGGATCCCGCTGCCCTTGAACGGGTTCTGGCGCCAAACCGCGTTCCGGCGGCTGGCAAGAAGGATGCAGGAGATTTATCGAATGCATCCGGTGTCTCCGAGAAGATGGTGCTAGATAAAGTCAATGCTCGGCGGATCGTCCATCAGGAGTATGGTATCAATAACATGGAGTCGGAAGCGTTGAACGACTTTGTTATGCGCCTCGAGCGCGGCAATTTGGGGCTTGTTAAATTCGCTGCTTGAGATTCATTCTTTGAAGTTTTCACCCACTAGTACCCGCTCGTTCATCCTCTGTTCTTTTATGTAGGAAAGAAATGTGCTCAGCCACATCTAGGTATCTACATATAGCATCGAACACGCGATGCTCGCTTAGTTGAATTTTACAGCCTTCATTGTTCCATGGAAACATTCGTATGGTACTAGCAGGTCATGAAGAGATATCCCTCATCTATATCTACTTTAAAGCAAACAACTTAATGTCATAAATGTGGAGAGAATAGACAGCCTTGCAAATGGTTAAGTATCATCATTTAAACTTAAAGAAAGAAAGTCAAGTATTAGAAGTCGATTATATGGGTATCCGTCAGTGAGGGGTATCGAGGAGGATATCCTCAACGCTGTAAGTGCCAAAATAGTCAGAACGATCCTGGATTCATGGTTGAAGTTTGAACGCTCCACTGTCGTCGTCGTGTACCTCATTCCGTTATTCATTTGTTTGTCCACCTGCCGTCTGTCTCGACATCCAGTTCTACAGTTTTTCGTTGCGATATCGTCGAAACCATCCGGTGGCGCCAGGTCGTTGAAAGTAGTTGAAGTACTCAGAGTTATTTATCAATGTGGGCGTAGAAGGCAGCGGAATGGCCTGCAGACAGTCGCTAAATACTTCGGAGGAGCTGTGGATCGATTTAGCGCAAAGGAGAACGAGTCTTCGTCTGATGGATTCTGTAACCTCGTGGCCGTCGTGTAACACTGAGGTAGCTGTTGGATCTTGGGGTCTGGCGGAGGCAACTGGGGGTTCTTCCTGTCGGAAAGATGCTTAGCAGAGTTCATGACTGATTCAGAGTAAAGTGAATCTATTCCGAGAGTCGATATGACTTGTGAATGCGCGACCGATTGCATAGGAACATGACTTATCCCCGGAAAGGCAAAGTCTAAAAAGGAATTCCGGTACTAATTTTAGCAGTGTGCCTAGGTCAATTCAAACTACATTATGCATACGAGTTCAACGTTCAAGGTTTACTCATCATGAATGGTCACGAGTCTAAGCACGATCGTAAAGTCGTCGATGGGTCTATTAGAGCGGCACTAGGTGGTTCAACGCGACACTACGTCCTATAAAGTCGTCGATAGGTCTAATGAATCCGCCCATCCCTCCTCTCCCCTCCTCTCATGTCCGCCCCACCACAGGTCCCGTGGTCATCCCCTCTCTTCTGTCTTTCCTGATTTCTTCATCTCCAGCATGCTCAAATTCTCATTATCGGCGGTGGCCCAGCTGGCTCCTACGCCGCCTCAACTCTTGCAAGAGAAGGCTTTAATGTCACCATACTTGAAGCCGACAAATTCCCTCGGTCTCTTTTTCCGCTCTTTTCGTCTGATCGTCGCCAATCCTTTTCTGACATAGCTATCACATCGGGGAAAGTTTGATCCCATCGGTTCGCCCATATTTCCGATTCATCGGTGCCGAGTCAACGCTCGCCAGCTATGGATTTACCCGAAAGGTATCTCCCCATCTCTCTCCACCATTCTGCTACTCTTCTGAACCGATCCCTCAAACCAGCCCGGATCGGCGATTAAATTCAATCAGTTCAAGCACGAAGGCTGTCAGTATCTCTGTTCTCATTTCTCTCCTCATCATCATCTCCATTCCCATAGACACCGACTTCGTCGCTCTAGGATATGATAACAACGCGTGGAACGTCGTACGTCGCGTAAACTACCACCACCCTACCTCCTTTCCGACTCCATATAGATTCGCTCCGAATTCGATCAATTGCTCATGAACCATGCTCGCACCTCTGGTGCTTCCGTCTATGAACAGACCAAGGTCACATCAATTTCTTTTTCTGATACAGATCCCAGCAAACCTATATCCGTGGCCTGGACGCATACCCCGCGGCCTTCACCTCTATCCCCGCCTGCTTCCCCCATCAATTCTTCGGAAACGCTACCTTGTGAATCCATCATCGGCAGTACGACATTCACATATCTGATCGATGCCACCGGACGCGCTGGAATCATGTCTACCAAGTATCTCAAAAATCGAAATTTCACCCAATCCCTCAAGAATGTCGCCGTCTGGGGCTACTGGAAAGATGTCGGATCTTACGGCGTCGGAACATCGAGGCAAGGCGCACCATGGTTTGAAGCCTTGACTGGTAGGATTCCTTTCTATTCCTGGTCATCACATCACGCTTAGTATCACGCCCAAGACGAGTCGGGTTGGGCATGGTTCATTCCCCTCCATAATGGAACCACGTCTGTCGGTGTCGTCATGAACCAGAAGATGTACAACGACAGCGCCAAGCTCCCCAGCCCCCCTTCGCCTTTCTCACCTGAAGCCACTCCTAATCCAAATAATTCTACCATGGTGTCACGCTACCTCTCCAATCTTTCATTGGCACCAGGACTCGTGGCACTGATCACTCCAGCAGGTCGCATGGTCGAAGGAAGTGTAAAGAGCGCGAGCGATTTCAGTTATTCTGCACCCTCGTACGCTGGAAGTCATTATAGAATAATCGGCGACGCCGGAGGTTGGTCAAATCGTAGTTGATGGAACGGGCTCTAACTCCATTCTCAGCTTTCATAGACCCTTTCTTTTCCAGCGGCATTCACCTGGCCTTTACGTCTGCTCTATCGGCTGCGGCTACGATATGTGCTTCTACCCGAGGCGACTGTTCTGAATTGGATGCAGCCCAATGGCATACGAGCCGTGTATCTACCAGCTACACCAGGTAACCCTCGAAGCCAAACTAGTGCCATCACCCAAATGACGCGCCGCAGATTCCAGGTCGTTGTCTTGAGCGCGTATAAACAAATCCGAGCACAGAACATCAGTGTCCTATCGGACATCGATGAAGATAATTATGATCGCGCGTTTGCTTTCTTTCGTCCAGGTCAGGACCCCGAGGCCGTTTTATGAGCCTTCTGTCTTATCATATTTTGCAGTCATACAAGGTGCTGCAGATATGGGCATACGTCTTTCCGAAGCCGAGCTCCAGAATTCTTTGGACTTCTGTAAACATTTTTTCAATCCTACAACCCACGAGGATTATGAATTCGTTGCCAAATCTGTTGGACCGGAGCTTCTGGACGTCGATGCCCCGATTGTGGATCCCGCTGCCCTTGAACGAGTTCTGGCGCAAAAGCGCGTTCCGATGACTGGCGAGAAGGATGCGGGAGATTCATCGAATCCATTGGGTGCCACTGAGACGCTGGTGCTAAATCAAGTCAATGCTCGGCGGCTCATCCATCATGGAATCTTTATGAATAACATAGAGTCGGAGCCATTGAACGACTATGCTGTGCGCCTCGAGCGCGGCAACCTGGGGCTCGTTAAATTCGCTGCTTGAGGTTCACTCTTTGAAGTTTTTGCCCACTAGTACTCGCCCATTCATCTTCTGTTCTTTATGTAGGAAAGACATGTGCTCAACCACATCTAGGTATCTACATAAGTATATGTAGCTTGCTTAGTTTATTATTCAATGAAATACATTCATAAGATATTTCATGAAGTTATGAGCAAACAACTTGAGCGAAAAAAGGTCTGGGCAACGTTAGTGTCATAAATGTGGAGAGAATACACAGCAAATCGTGAAGTATCGTATCTTAAAGGGAAGAAAGTCGAGCATTAGAAGTCGGTTAAAGTATTCGTCAGTGCACCATCCGAGGGGTATCGAGGTGGCTTCATTAACTGCGAAGAGGATATAATCCTATCCTCAATACTGTAAGTGCCAAAAATAGTCAGAATGATCTTGGGTTCCACAATTCAATGCTCCAGCCAGTCCCGTGTGTGAGCATGACAAGTCATTATTTACCCCGTAACGTCAGAGCCAAGTCGATCCCTACGTTGAGGAGAAAAGTGTTGCTGGTGGCATAGCGTGGTGTCCCCGACGAGGATGGGATGCTCTGTCAAATCATCCACAGACACGTCTACGACGTGGTGTCCGGTAATCCCACCAACAGAACGAGAAGGTAAAATGATCTCTGGATCTGCGGTATGATGGCGGGTAGGTATACGACGGTCGTGTGAAGGTGGTCTCGCTCTTGAACTGTCGGAAGTCCATCGATTAACTGGTGTCGTAACATCTGCGATCCCTGGGAGAGGAGGTGGAATCTGGACAAATTCAGAGGGTCCATGCCATGGGGAATAAACCATCTGCCTATTCAGGTGTCTATGGTGTGTGCGCAAGATGCTCCTAGGGGGTGGATCGTCGATCTCAGGTTCCAAGCTGGGAGGGTCCCGGGGGAGTTCTTTACTCGATGAGGGAGCGCCGGGACGCCTTTCTAATCCATGCATCACCCTCCGGTCCTGCTCTCCTTCATCCTCAGACCCCCGCTCCGAGAGCTGGTTGTAAATTCGGCGCCACCAGGGAGGTATTCTATGTTGGTTTTGCTCGAATCCTCGGTAGGATGGTTCAGAGGACTTCCCAGCTGGGAAAATTCAGCCAAGGCAAAGATAGATCCGAAGTGGACCACTCACAGTTCCAACGATAACCACGTTTCTCCAGCTCCCGTCCAATCTGTACCTCGAGTTCGTCACTCTTTTCTCTCCTCATGTATCCAAGGCCGTAGGCGTAATTGTCCCCTAACCCCAACCACTGTCTCTCTCCTTCTATATCGACTGCGATATCCTGCTCCACTTCAACTTTAAGACTTGGCAGGGTCGGCCCTTCTTTCTTCGAAGGTCCTGTCTCCTCCAGCAAATCTCTCCCCAGGGTTCTAGGCATCCCAAATGCCTCTTCATAGTAGGCCACGCGCCTGGGGTGAACATCGATTGCCGGCTCCCTACGACATACCTTGGCCGAGATGTACACCAGGCCCACCCAGATCTCACGGAACGTTTCACGGGGGTCCATTGCATGGCACAACGATCGTAAACGAGGTGTCGGTCCAATAGAATCCGGCTCCATTGTCGCCGATCGGCTGGATTCTCGATAGGGTTTGTATGTAAAGGCACGAATATGCAGGAAAGCAAAGAGCCTGCTGGCACGTCAGGAAAGCGCAAAGCACGGGCAAGGAAAAGGCATACATCATCTCAAACGTTTCCAGAAGCGCTGCAATACCAATATTAACGTCAGAAACTGTCATGTAATCTGTCTATATAGACAAGTCTTGTTGTAGAATTATTGAGTAGTTGTAAAAACACGCACTTCTTTGACGACGCCAGATATGCTCAGGAGCCCCAGAAATGTGGCTTGCCAGAAGGTTAGGAAGACTACACGCAGAGGAAATTCAAATGTCACTAGGTTAAGGTATTACTTTTGGGCTTACCGACGGCTTTGATTGCGAATAGCTTCATCAAAGGCCTATGCGGGGCAAGGATCCCTGCCACAGGAACGTAGAGTTGGACCAAACAGTACATGGCTATTGAGACAGAAATTGAAACGATAACGGTAATCTGTTGAAGAATTAACGACCAAGCGGAATGTGTTGAGGAGTCATAAAACATCACAGACATAACTGCGACCCCAGCCTAGACCCCACGATTCCTCGCAATATAGGCCAAAATAGTTCAGCATTACTGCAATAAACGTAGTTCTGCGCACTGCTGCGTGAGTTGGGTACTCCCAAACTAAGAATTTCCTTACACAGGTCTGATTATGCAATATTGTAGTACTCCCCATTTCATTAATTGAAGGAAGAGTAGACCGTCCTGGAAAGACGTCATTAAAAATCTCTATTCAATTCCACTCGGCTACGCACCTGAGGTTTCCACTTAACGAAGCCCAAAGGAAACATCCATCTCTTTTGAACCAGTTTCGATTTCAGTGCTGTTCGATCAGCCTCACGCGACAACCCAGCTTTGAGGAATATAGACCGCTGCTTGGCGGGATCGTGGTCGAGATACATCAAAAGCAAGTAGAAGAAGGCTGTTAGAACAGTGGATTCGTATGCGTCTCGGAGAAGGATAAGGGCCGTAGAGTGGTTCTATGTTTATAATCATTAGCACCCGACGGTTGAGGTCATGCGTCTCAAATCACCCAGAAGAGAAAGGACGCGAAGCTAACGACGGCGTAAATTGGAACCATGAAGAGGATGCGAACGATATCTGATGTGGAATCAACTCCAAGTGCATGTTTGTTCAGATGTGAGTGACTGACAACGTTGTTCTGGCTTCTGCGTGTAACAGCGGTTGGTTATTGTATGAAGGACTGGTCGTGGAACATACGTTAGTATACCACTGTAGATGTTTATTGACCAGCCATATTGATACTGCTGATGCGACGAAGGCAAAGGATCCGGCGATGATGAACCCGACCTGGACGAGACTCGATGGGCAACTCTGAAGTGTCACCGCGAAGACATACATGGTATTCTACAGACGCGGTCAAGCCAAGCCGGTTGTGGATCGTAAATTTGGACCTACTTTGCAGCACAAGTTTGCCATTCTGGAATAGGGGAGGGGTGCCCTTCTCTGCTTTCACGGGACAGATGACGGTTGACGTCCCATTGGTATCCGTGGCCATCCTAAGACGCGTTGCGGCGGATCATGAATTATTCGTCAAGATCGCAGGCGGCGATGTCGAGGTCGTCGGTGAGAATTGATTTGGTTGTGCTTGGCAACGTCGGACTTGCCTCCCACCATCGACCATGGCAGACCAGCCGATCGTGCTTCCCCCAGCTCTCTCCGGGCCCCTCGACGTCCTTATGATTGATAACTTCGACTCCTTCACATGGAACCTATATCAGCAATTATCGTTGCTCGGCGCGGATGTCACAGTCGTACGGAACGACGCGATTACATCTCCAATGCTTCCTCTTCTCCAGATAAATTCTCTGATCATCTCACCTGGACCTGGCCACCCAAAGACTGATTCTGGCATCTCCAGAGCTGCCATCGAGTACTTCCAAGGCAAAGCCCCTGTGCTCGGCGTTTGTATGGGACTCGAATGCATTGTCGACTTGCATGGAGGAGAGATCGGGTGAGATGACACCATCTTGTCTTTTCATCTCCAGCCAATATTCCCCACCTCTCTAATCTATCGCATCGGGATTCGCTTCCTCTATCCCTCAATGCTCAAATGCTACTTTCGGGGTTGATGCTCAACTGATCTTTCTCAGATACGCTGGAGAAATCATGCACGGAAAAGTCAGCAAGATACGGCACGACAATCGCGGGTGTTTCAAAAACATCCCTCAGGGTATCAAATCTATTCGATATCATTCCTTGAGCGCATCGCACGCAACCCTACCCTCTACGCTTGCCATCACATCCATTTCCGAAGATTCCGGCGTTATCATGGGCGTTCGTCACCGCACATACACCGTAGAAGCTGTGCAGTATCATCCAGAGAGCATTTTAACTGAGGGTGGAGATGGTCTCATCCGCAACTTCCTCTCATTACGCGGCGGAACTTGGGAGGAAAATCCGCAATCGGCAGTTCTCGATACCTCCCTCCCGCCTTTCCCCACTGAGGCTGTCATAAAGGGCACCGCTTCCACCTCAAGTGTTATCAACAAAATCCCTTCAATACTCGAGAAAATCTATGCCCAGCGTCTTGCTGATGTCGCTCTGGCACAATCTACACCCGGTACAACGACATCTGACCTCGACGCCCTTCTTGCCCTAAATGTAGCCCCTCCACTTGTTTCATTCATATCGCGCCTCAAGCAAAATGACCATCGGATGTCCCTATTGGCTGAGATCAAACGCGCCTCTCCATCCAAAGGTCCCATCTGTCTCTCCACTTCTCCAGCGACTCAGGCTTTAAAATATGCACTTGCGGGTGCGCACGCAATATCTGTCCTCACCGAGCCGAAGTGGTTTCGCGGAACTTTGCAGGACATGCTTCATGCCCGCTTAACCATAGCCAATGTCACCAATCGGCCTGCCATCTTACGCAAGGACTTCATCCTCAGTCGTTACCAAGTCTTGGAATCACGTATCTGGGGGGCTGATAGCATCTTGCTCATCGTGAGTATGCTCCCTGAGCCCCTGTTGAAGGATTTGTATCAGTACAGTCTGGACCTGGGAATGGAGCCCCTGGTCGAAGTGAACAATGCAAAAGAGATGGAAGTCGCCTTGTCGCTTCCCGCCAAGGTCATCGGCGTCAACAACCGAAATCTTCATGACTTTGAAGTCGATATGGGAACGACTAGTCGTATGAGCCATATGGTAAAGGGCAGAGATATCATATTTTGTGCCCTCAGCGGCATATCGACCCCCGACGACGTCCAACGATATGCTTCAGAGGGCGTTGATGCGGTGCTCGTCGGAGAAAGTCTCATGCGAGCAGAGGACCCTGCGGCTTTTATTCATACCTTGCTATCTTTTTCTGAACCCTCCCCTGTCGTGGCGGAGTGGCAGGCGGTTCCACCACTGGTTAAAATATGTGGAATTCGATCGAAGGATGAGGCGATCGCAGTTGCAGAAGCCGGCGCTGACATGCTTGGCTTGATGTTTGTGGAGAAATCTAAGAGGTTCATTGACCTCGAGACAGCCAAAGAAATTTCAGCAGCCATTCGGATTCTGCGTTATTCTGCGACTCATTCACCTCTAGCCTCAGATATCGGAAGCAGACCATGGCTTAACACCCATGCTTCCCGCCTCTCTGCATCTATCTCACGGCCCCTTCTGGTGGGAGTCTTCCAAAACCATCCGCTTTCTTTTATCTTGCATGTAGTATCACATGCACAACTCGACATTGTTCAGCTTCATGGCTCCGAGCCCACTGAATGGGCCTATCAAATACCTGTTCCCGTCATTCGTGTTTTCCACATCGGGAATGGCAAGGGTGCAAGTGGTATCACCAGAGGAGGTGCTCATCAATTTGTGCTGTTGGACAGTATGCGGGAAGATGGAAGCAATGTTAGCGGGGGAACAGGGAAAGTCTTGGACTGGGATTTTGCCAAGAAAGTCGTGGAAGATGGAGAAATTATAAACGCAGGAAAGGCTCGACTCGACCCTCGGCCAGAAGGTTCTACTGGCGACGCTGACCTTGTACCCACTGCATCAGAAAGATACCTTTTACCAATCATTCTCGCTGGTGGATTGACGCCGCTGAATGTGGCAGAAGCGATCGCTCACGTTGGCCCATGGGCTGTCGATGTGAGCGGGGGCGTTGAGACGCAAGACGGTGTCGCCAAAGATCTTCAAAAAGTCCGCTCCTTCATTGAAGCCGCCAAATTTTCAGCCAGGGGAAGGGGGTCCAATAACTAGAATAACTCGCGTGTTTTCCTTTGCGTTGGGTATACGCATGATACCTACAAAAACCATATCTACGGAACGACCTAATACATTCCCATGAGATGAGGATCCGATCCAAATGCCCTGTTAGTGTAGCACTGAAAATCCAAATTCAAGCCATAATCCGATTAGCTAAATGAGTTTGTGCCAACTCCCGCTCGAGATCTGCACTGGGGTCATCTATGATGGGGCTCGCAGGGCGAATTCCTCCAGGTGGGGCGGTGAATGACGATGTTGCGCCGAGTATGTGTCCATGTTCTTGAATTGGTGAATTGAGAATCTCATCGCGAGATGGGATCGGTAGGCTGATGCAATCTGATTACCACCATTATAGGAGAGAAATTTTCGAATCCTACCTGTCTTGGCGACGAATCTGACCAGCTGCTCGTGCAGCCTGTGCACGGACTTCGGTGCGGAAGGAATTGACTTCCTCCACGATGAGTTTCTTCATGCCCTCCATGCTATCCTCTTCCTCGAAACCGAAGTCAAATTTCTGGTCCGAAACCACAAATGAGAACACAACGCGTATGTGGGCATAGCACTTACATATTTGCAAATAGGTTCATCGGCTGGATCATGCCATACCTGAAGATATGGGTGGTTCAATGCTTCTTCACAGCTGATCCGTTTCGCTGGGTCGAAACACAGCATTTGAGATAGTAAGTCAGTGGCTAGCGGATTTGCATAAGGGAATAATGTCGAGAATGGTACTCGAGGCTTTATTGGGAGTGATCGGATATAGTCTTGGGCCTAATCGACTATCATTAGGCCAAGCATAGATATTCCATGATCCAGGAACATACGCGGGGAGAGCCAACGCGTCGCAGGGTATCTTCAGAAGGGGTTCCAAGGTAATGAAGGACCTGATTGAGCTGATCGACGTAACTACCGCAGGCGTCAGAATTTAGAAATCCCAATGCAGGGACGATAACATACTCTCTGCCTTTGAAGATAGGCTTGCCACCGAGTAACTCGGCCAATATGCAACCAACCGACCATACGTCGATGGCTGTCGTCTTCATAATGACGTTGTTGGTGCCTTTTAGCAAGCGGATATATAAAAGATCTTACGTAGTTTCCAAAACTCAGCATGATTTCGGGAGCCCTGTACCATCGGGTTGCGACATATTCTGTCATGAATCCTTGATTTCCGGCAGTCCGGGAAGTTCCTCCGCCAGGTGTGTAACCTCTGGCTAGGCCGAAATCACAGATCTTAAGATCACAATCAGCGTTAACGAGCAGATTTCCTGGCTTGAGATCTCGATGGAGAACATTTGCAGAGTGAATGTACTTCAAACCGCACAATGTTTGATACAAAAAAGATTGAAAGTGGGCATCAGTGAGGGGCTGCCTCGAGCGAATCTACGACGAAGACAATTCATTTGATAAACAGGGTGGAAAGTGAGAAAGAGGATTCACGATGGCATGTAGATCGGCTTCCATGAGCTCTTCCTGAATGCAAAAGTCAGCCGACCGAACTTGGATCCCAGTAGGGACTTACGTATAGATAGACCTCATCAAAATTTCCATTTGGTTGGAAAACAATGTCCATATCATACAGACATGTGATCTATACGATGATCAGCCTGTGTCGTAAGTCGAAGGCTCGAAACGAACATTCTTGTGGCCACGAAAGTGATGCAGCAATCTTGTCGGGAAGGCGATCAGCAAAGGGGATCAAGATGGAGAATACGTATGGATAAACCTAATCTCGCGTAGGCATCGTTTGGTGAGTATACGCTATGTTCTTATGTGAACCGATCTTGCCCTTCAAGTGACGGCCATACCTTGGTGTTGATGTTGGTTATCTTCTTGATCGCGCATCCCTCGCCACTCCGACGATGTGTGGCGGCAACGACGCATCCGTAAGCACCCTGACCGAGTTCCTTTGTAAACTTGTATTCAGCGTCGACGACGAAGACCGAATTGAGCGCCGTGAAGCGATGTCGCTGCTGCTGCATGATGGCGGGTTACCGGACGCGATTCTCTGCGCGTCGACTCGACGGCGGCTATATCAAACAGGGCCAAACAACGGTTTCGTAGATGCACTGCCACAAGGGATCAGACTGGACGCTGCGCAACGACAATGAACGACGACTTTCGACGACTAGTATCACAGGTAAACCCAGTAGCATCACAATATCAACCCGCCAGGGACGTTTCCAATGCATACCCCCCTTCGTCGAGCTCTGCTGTCCAGCACATGGACCCCTTCTTCGACGACGAAGACGATAACATCCCCGATTCTGCATTCGGTCCACCAGCACCCATGCGATCCCAAGAAAGTGGTCTGCCTCTCGCTTCTTCCGCCGCACCCCCTGCAGGCACACGTTCTTCTGGTCTAGGTGACCGTGGTCCACAAGACTGGAACTTCGACGACGATGACTTCCAACCGGCAGGCGGGCCTACACCTCATATCGGCTCCATCGAGCGACCGACAATAACAGCACGACTGCGCAAATGGAAATGGCCGTGGCAGAAGCACAAGGTTCCCGTTGGAGACAGGGTCATTGCATTAACCAACAGTGCAGCTAACGTCGATTTCTGCTCCAATTCCGTCTCAACAAGCAAGTATAACTTCGTCACCTTCGTTCCCAAATTTTTTGCAGGTGGAGGCTTCCGATGTCTCCATGTTATTCTGAATTGATCCCCTGCACATAGAGCAATTCTCGAAATACGCCAACCTGTTCTTCCTCTTTACGGCATGCATCCAACAAATCCCCGGCGTTTCGCCCACGAATAGATATACTACTATTGTCCCGCTAGCAGTCGTATTATTGGCCTCTGCCTTCAAGGAAGCGCAAGAGGACCTCGTGAGTGGACGTCCTGCCAATACCCATCATTTCACTTACCAAATGACAGAAACGGCATCAATCAGACTCCGAGTCGAATGCGCGCAAAGTCAAAGTCCTCACCCATCAGTCGACCTTTGTCGAGAAGAAGTGGAAGGACATCCGTGTCGGGGATGTCGTCCGCCTAGAGAGCGATGATTTCATCCCAGCAGATATGGTCCTCATCAGTTCCAGTGAGCCTGAGGGTCTGTGTTATATTGAAACATCCAATCTAGATGGGTATGGTGTTTAGTCACTATCAGGTTTACCGCTTTGACACCCTCTGCAGTGAAACCAATCTCAAGATCAAGCAAGCATCAGTCCACACATCCTCACTCACTGCACCTTCTCTCGTCAACACTTTACACGGCTCCCTTCGCTCCGAACAACCTAACAACTCACTATATACTTATGAAGGGACTCTGAGCTTAATCACCGATCAAGGCATGCCCAAACAAGTACCACTCGGCCCCGATCAGATGCTTTTGCGCGGTGCACAAATACGCAATACTCCTTGGGTGTATGGTCTTACTGTCTTTACGGGACACGAGACAAAATTGATGCGCAATGCAACGTGAGGCTGCATGGTCAACTTTTGGTTCATGGATGCTTTATTCTTCGATAGTGCCGCCCCTATCAAGAGGACTGCTGTCGAACGTCAAGTAAATGTACAGATAGTGTTTCTGTTCATTTTTCTACTTGCCCTCTCCGTTGGATCCACAATTGGCAGCAGTATTCGCACTTGGTTTTTTTCTTCACAGCAATGGTATCTGTTCGAAGCTACCACATTGACCGGAAGAGGTGAGTCTTTCGCTCGAACGTCATCTCTTACCTTTGAAACCAACGACCGTTTTAGCAAAAGGTTTCGTTGAAGGTATGTGTCCTCGTCAACAGGCAGATGCTGTTCAACTAACGTGTGGTGTCAGACATCCTGACATTCATTATCCTATACAATAATCTGATTCCTATATCTCTTATCGTCACCATGGAGGTCGTCAAGTTTCAGCAAGCTCAGTTGATTAACTCAGACCTCGACATGTATTACGCTCGTACAAACACCCCAGCGCTTTGTCGGACGTCATCGCTTGTAGAAGAGCTGGGACAAATTGAATACGTCTTCAGCGACAAGACTGGGACTCTCACATGTAACGAGATGGAGTTCCGATGCTGTAGCATTGCGGGAGTGGCGTACGCAGATACAGTGGACGAGACAAAACGCGACGGCGAGGATGGAGGCGAAGGATGGAAAACTTTTTCCGAGATGAAGGCACTATTAAGCCACGAATCCAACCCCTTCGAGAACCAGTTCGACGGAAAAGAACAAGAGCAAGACGTTCTGCAAGAATTTTTGACACTCTTGGCGGTTTGCCATACTGTTATTCCAGAGCAGCGAGACGGCAAAACTATTTTTCAAGCAAGCAGTCCGGATGAAGCGGCTTTGGTTGCTGGCGCTGAGCTCTTGGGATACCAGTTTCACGTATGTTCCTGAATTCGTTGCCTTCAGTTGTTTTTCTCAATAGGACGAGTTGCTTCTAGACACGTAAACCAAGATCTGTCTTCGTGAACATCCAAGGACAATCCCAGGAATTCGAAATTCTAAATGTTTGTGAGTTCAACTCGACGCGGAAAAGAATGTCGACAGTCGTTCGGATGCCGAATGGGAAAATCAAGGTTTATACCAAAGGCGCGGATACCGTCATTCTCGAACGGCTGAGCAAGAATCAGCCATATACAGACAAGACTCTAGCTCACCTTGAGGTTTGTTGTTTGACCTCACTACAACTATTCAAGCTCATCTCTAGTAAGAACTATGCCACAGATGGCCTGCGTACGTTGTGCCTGGCGTCACGGGACATTTCTGAAGAAGAATATCAACAATGGTCCGTGATATACAATCAGGCTGCATCAACAATCAACGGGCGAGGAGAAGCCCTCGATCAAGCAGCTGAGTTGATAGAAAAAGACCTGTTTTTGCTGGGGGCTACAGCTATCGAAGACAAACTGCAAGATGGTGTACCGGACACGATCCACACCCTGCAAATGGCAGGCATCAAGGTGGGATTCCTCTCGGTTTGGAGAGCCTACCCTTGATTCACGCTATTCCAGGTTTGGGTGCTGACCGGAGATCGCCAAGAGACCGCAATAAACATTGGAATGTCGTGTCGTCTTATATCAGAGTCGATGAATTTGGTTCGTTGGCTTGGAATATTCAAAATTCTGCTTGACACGTTTCACAGGTTATCGTTAACGAAGAAACTGCTCGTGACACGGAGGAGTTCCTTAGCAAACGTCTGAATGCAATTAAGAATCAGAGAAGCTCAGGTGAACTGGAGGATCTAGCTCTCATCATTGGTAACTGGGTCCTCTCGACCTCTTTCTTTGCTAAAATGTTATTTCTAGATGGTAAAAGTCTCGCGTTTGCATTGGACAAAACTCTCTCGAAGATCTTTCTCGAGCTTGCTATTATGTGCAAGGCCGTCATTTGTTGTAGGTGTATCCCAATCAGCGCGACCTGGGTACAAAAAATCATTCATTCTAGGTCGTGTTTCTCCCTTGCAAAAGGCTCTCGTCGTGAAACTTGTCAAGAAAAATCAGAAAGCGATCTTACTCGCCATTGGTGATGGTGCGAATGATGTTAGTATGATTCAAGCGGCTCATGTTGGCGTTGGCATTTCTGGAGTTGAGGTATGCATAATGTCTTGATGACTACACTATTAGTCTAATGGCGAAAGATTAGGGGCTACAAGCGGCTCGCTCGGCTGATGTTGCGATTTCTCAATTCCGATATTTGAAGAAGCTTCTCTTGGTCCATGGTGCCTGGAGTTATCGGCGCCTAGCAACACTTATTCTGTGTAGGGATGAATAGTCTACCGGTCATCCTCGGTGTTGACCTTTCCTCGATAGATTCGTTCTACAAAAACATTGTCTTGTACATGACGCAGTTCTGGGTGCGTGTGAAATCTTCACAGATCATATCCATCTTTCACTGATAGTCTTGACATCTCGTTTGTTTCCAGTACTCATTCTTCAACAATTTTTCGGGTCAGATTGCCTATGAGTCATGGACTCTTTCGCTTTATAACGTAGTCTTCACGGTCCTACCTCCTCTCGTCATCGGCATTTTCGATCAATTTGTGTCCGCTCGGATATTGGATCGATACCCCCAACTTTATATGCTTGGTCAGAAGAACACATTCTTCACGAAGACCGCGTTCTGGTTATGGGTCGGCAATGCGCTTTACCACAGTATCGTACGTTATAGTCAACCTGGGATATATGGCTGCTGCTGACCGTATACTGATGAAGGTATTATATGGCTTCTCTGTCATTCTATTCTGGGGTGACCTCAAGCAATCTTCCGGCCTGGATTCTGGCCATTGGTTTTGGGGGACGACTTTGTATCTGGCCGTGCTCCTGACTGTTTTAGGAAAGGCGGCTCTAGTATCTGAGTGAGTTTGTTAATCCGGTCGGAAATGGAAGTCATACTAAAGCGATCAAGCTTGTGGACAAAATATACTGTTGCCGGTACGCTGTTTTAGTTTACTCACCCTCCAACGCCTGAATAAACAAATCTTTAGCGATCCCTGGCTCATTCGTTTTCACGATGCTGTTTCTGCCTTTGTATGCAGTTATCGCCCCTGCCATTGGATTCTCGACCGAATACTTAGGACTTGTTCCCCGTCTCTGGACCAATGGAGTATTTTATTTTGTGCTCCTTTTAGTGCCTGTATTTTGTCTGTCGCGGGATTATGTCTGGAAATAGTAAGTTCTCGTGCGCTTCTCTACTCATTTATACTGAATATGTTCTGCAGTTACCGTAGGACATACAGACCTCTTTCATACCATATTGCTCAGGAGCTGCAAAAATACAATATCCCTGATTATCGACCACGGCAAGAACAGTAAGCGTTGTTCCCGCTTGTCTATCTCTTCCGGTGATTCAATTGTCGCAAGGTTCCAAAAAGCCATCAAAAAAGTGCGGGCAACTCAACGGATGCGGCGGAATCGTGGGTTTGCATTCAGTCAGACGGAAAACGCCGGAAAGCAGGATCAGGCCAAACTGATTCGGGCATACGACACATCCAAGTCCTCGTCGCGGCCAACTGGTTACTAGACGATGGTTTCTGAGCTATGTACTGCGATTAGACTGCGTCTCGGTAATACATAGTACCTCACTTGAGTAACCATCTATCATATATCAGCCGTCATTGTTTGGTGCCTCAGTCGTTGCCTCCCCCCTCCCTCGTGTCAACCCCATCCCTGGCGACGGACTCCCAGTCCTGAACCGTCTCAAAGGTTACCTTTATATTCCACTCGAACCCACCTGTTGTCCCATCTTCTTTCCTAGAGACTGTGTCTCATTGTCTCATTCTCTTGAATCCTCTAATTTGACTGTCTCCACTCTTTAAATCTTGGAACCACCTGGGAGGACCATACTATGTCCCTCAAAGCCGAACTTGAAAGCTGGGCTGCTGCTCTCAAAGCGTATGATGAACAGAATTTTGAAAAATCCCTCGATCTATTCTCAGTGAGCACTGTTATCATCCTTCTTTGGCCTCGGAGTGCTTACTGGCGTGTTGCTAAGCGCATTGCGGATTCCTCCAAAATCCAGACAAATATGGGTCTCATCTACGCGACGCTCGGAGAACACGAGGCTGCTGTTGACCGTTTTCTCGAAGCCACCAACTTGGATCCCTATCTAGCTGTGGCGTGAGCTTCCTACCCTCGCTTACCACATTACTCATTCTAAGAGGTTGCTAGCTACTTTCAATGTGGTGTATCAAACTTCCTTTTAATGCGATACGAGATGGCCTTGAAGGATTTCGAGGAGGCTCATCTATACTTGAGAGGCAACCAAGACATGTGTGTTGTTCGAAGGCCAAATCTTCCCATATTCATGGACACTGATGCTGGACGCAGTAATTATGAACAGCTTGGCCTCAAGTTCAGGCTATACTCCGCGGAAGTTCTGTTTAACAAAGGGCTCTGTCAGGTGTATCTTGGTCGCACGGTGGAAGGCCTGGAATATATGGAAGATGCGAGGCGAGATAAAGCGACTGACGAGCATAATGTTATCGACGATGCCATCCGAGATCGTGGAGAGGGATACACCGTGTTCAGTATCGTAAGCTCATTTCTCGCGCACAAAGGTTCTTATTGACTCTTCAGCCTGTTGGAGTTCTGTATCGTCCCTCCGAAAAGAAAATGAAGAACGCTGTGACAAAAGATTACATGGGAAAAGCTGTGTGTTTCTTAAAGTACACGAATAATGCAATACCTTATCGATCTGCTTTTCTCATCCAGAAACTAGTCGCTGCAAGTGATCCTGGGGATGCCTTCACTGAATTTACAGGTGTCACACGTCTGAAACAAGGAATATCCCCCACCGGAGTGTATATTGACCGCCCAACCATTGACACTAACCTCAGAAGTGCAACGTCTCCAGCCTCTGCTGACCCCCGTACGTCCCCTGTGATGTGGATACCGTTGTGGCTTTGCCTTTGATATACAGTCCTGAAGGGCTAGAGGGTGTTCCGCGTCTTCCTGCATTAGAACGCTCCAAGATCACTCTAAATATCCCTGATACACCTGAACGGACTTCCGGGCGAAGACCATCCCCAGGGCCATCCTCATATTCGCCCGTCGGGATATCCAGGAATAATACGATCATCAATAAATCAGCTGGTACCGATGTATCTGTCCGAGGCGTTAGTCTCAGACGGCCCGGCACCAGCCCATCGACCACCGCATCCTCGCGTCCAACACAGTCTCGACCACCAGCACGATCGGCCAGAGGTTGGCGTCCGCGATCTCCTATCCATAACAAAATACTGACGCTAGCTTACAGAGCCTCCCAGTCGTATGACGGAGTTTTATGATGATTATCTTGATTCCTATTCGGATCAGGCACCAATTCCACCTATACGCAGTGGCGGAGTGTCGGCTACCGCTGCCGACCGCTTAGCGGCTTGGAGTCGTATGAATGCAGATCAAAATGACGCGACTTCTGCTTCGGGACCACGAAGTGCACCAGCAAGCAATTACGGCCGCAGTCCTTTTTCAGGTGTTAGAAGAAAACTGACGAGAAGGGGTACTCGTCCGCATCGCAGTAATGAGGAGGAAGAAGAGGGCTATGCCAGTGGAGACTATGATGATTCTATCTTTGAGATGATACGGATTAAGGTGAGTTTCCATTATTTTGTAAATACTTGAGTGTTTGAAATGTGAAATGCTGAGCCATGGACACGATTAGATCTATTACCAGGACGATGTTCGCGGAATGACTCTCCACCCCGAAACCACTTTCGAAGACTTCGTAGGAAAGCTGGCTGCCAAGTTCGACAAGGACTTAAACGGTCTTGGCTTGAAATTCGCCGACGAGGATGGAATGAAAGTCACATTGCGAGACGATTCCGATTACGAGCTTGCTATAGAGACGGCGCGTACTACGGCCAAAGGTAAACTCGAAGGGAAATTAGAGATTTGGTGTACGGACCGATAGTTATTTTATTTTGAATTAGTTACTCAATAAATATGGATTAATCGAACATTACTGCATCCTCGACCTTTCATGGGACTGTCGGGCAGAAAAGTCAAGCAACGCATACCCACAGACCCAAGAAATCTGACATGGGCTGACGGTCCGTTCTTCTTACCCTTGGAATCCAATCACGATGACTATCGCTCATCCAGACGCCGCAAAGTTCGGTTCCAACTATCTCTCCAAGTTCGGATGGGACTCTTCGAAAGGCCTCGGAGTAGATGGTGATGGCCGCAAATCTCATATCAAGGTGGCACACAAGCTCGATATGCTTGGGATTGGTGCGGCGCACCAGAAGGATCCGAACGGCATAGCATGGAAACAGAGCAAAGATTTTGAAAGTGTTCTGCAACGCCTGAATGAAGCTGCTTCAACCCAAGCTCCTACCCCAGATGACGCAGAAATTGGACAAACGGTGATAAGAAAGCAAAAGGATGAGTTGGACGTCGAAACCAAAAAAAAACGGAAGCGGACAAATGTTAAAGACGCGACATGTGATGGAAAAGCAAAGAAGAAACGAAAGAGTCATGATGTGCCGCTCGTAGATGGTCCAGATAGAGAGGTGGGGGAGCTCGTCGACCAAGGTGCGAATGTCGCAATTGCGTCCGTTGAGCCTTCCAAACTCTATATTCCGCGACACAGGGCGTAAGTCCGCCTTTGAAATCGACAATCGATTTGATGCTCATGCCAGGAATGTAATAGTCATCGCGCCCGTGCCATTGCCTCCAAATCTATAACGTCAAAATCTGAGGCTTGCATCGCAGAAATCCTCGGTATCGCTCGGTCATCTAGTGCCGTTTCAGATTCCAAAACTCCCGTCGGGACGCTCACGTCGCTGGCCGACGACGATCGCCTCGAAACTCTCACTACTTCTTCAAAGAGCGTGGCGGATTACTTCAAAGAAAAGCTATCTACGAAATCATTGAAGTTTGGAACGCCTGAGTCAGAGGTCAGGCCGAATCCCGATTCACACGATGTTCCAAAGGGCGGCCTTGGCTCGGCTCCTCTCGGGATCCGGAACAGTTTCGTTAACGCAAGCCACCGGGGTAGCCTCGCCGGTTTCTTATCCCTGAACTCCTCTAGTTTCTGCCCTTCTGCTGCACCTATTGTCAATGATGGTAGTGACACTTCATCCACCAACCGTCGGTCGTCAAAGGCAAAGCGGAAAGAAAAGATGACAGCCGAGATGGAGACTGCGACGCAAAATAATTCACATCCCGAAGAGCCACTACTCGAGGACTCTGGGCCGTCATCTGTGGAGGAGAGGAAGCGCCTCAAAGCCGAGAGAAAAGCTCGGAAAGCGAAAAAGAACCAGCCTCCGTTGCAATGAAGACTGGTGTTCGTGGCGCAGGTCTAGAATAATATTATACGCACTCCCCTCGAATACCCCTGGCACCACTTTACCCTTTTGCATCTATTTGAGTTAGCAATAGAGTCTAGTCTGTTCTCCAGCAGGTAGTACAGTTGAACTTTGCATGGGGACCTGGCTGTTGGCCGAATTCGAAGGAATTGTGTTATTATGAGATAAAATATTTAGTAGGAGAGTTCGATATAAGTAAAGAAACTATTTGGTTGGAAGGGTACTGTAAATTAAGGGGTTGAATCCAATCCTGCGGTATACGAATAGTCTCCAGATGCTGCGAATTCCTTTCCTTCGTCAATCGGGACTATGGTCGGCAACTCCTTGTAAGCCCGAAGACTTTCTAACACATGTGGGATCACATCTTTATGAACCTCTTTACCCCACAACACGTCCAAGTGCTCATATCCGTGGAGACACTTGGCAAGCGTATGGCCGGGTAGTTGAGTCAACATGGTATCAATATTAACGAGGCTGTCGTTGTCACCATATAGGAGCACGATTGGGGTGACTATATTGCGTGTCGGAAACCTCGCCGGGCGATAAGAATTGATAAGAGGCCGGATGACGGGAGTAATGACATCGTCGTCGTACATTTGGAAAGCTTCATTTCGCATTATTTGAAACCAGTGGACGACGGACTTTACGGACGCAAATGAATAAAGATGGGCGTAGGCCGCGATCTTTTGATGTGTGGTAATGTTGAGACCGTGCCAGTTGAAAAGGAAAATCAGAGATTTGTCGATCAACCTGGTAAAAATCGGAGGATAGAGGATAGATTGCCACATGATGGCGGACGATAAGATGGATTTACGACCGAAAAAAAGGAACATAAGTGTCGGTCTGACAGAGGCGCGTAGAGCGATTAGCATTTGAAATTTTGAAATTTCAACAATGGCATGCTCACGAAGCTTTCATCAGACCGTCCACGATCGGAGCAGCCAGTCCAGTTGGGCTTAAAGTAGGAGCTAATGCTATAAAGACGTCGACCTTCATGTTAAGTTGGGGGTGGATGCTAAGGGCCGCGAAGGCTTGTGCTGTGCCTTGGCTGAAGCCGATGTAGCTCAGCTTCTCGGCCTTAGTGATGTCAAGGATATAATGTATGGAGTCAGGGATATCGTGCCATGCAAAATCGTCTACACTGAAGCCAGAAAGCCAGTCTGCAAGGCACCAAAATAGAGTGCCGTTTATATCATACCTGAAATCCCAGAATTCGCTGGTGTTTGGGCCACTGTGAATAGATTTCTTCGAGTATTTGTTGCCCCTGGTTTTCAAGGTCTGTCATGGTTTTAGGCGAGGGAATAGGCGTAACGGACCTGTTGTTTCCCAGCCACACGTCATATCCTTGCTCTACGAGGACAAAGGGGAGGGACCGCTGGGCATCGGTCAGGCAAACCCAAATTTCACTGTTCATGAGGAGGCCATGATGAAGGTAGACTACGGGTTTTCCCGTGGTGGTCCCTGGGCTAGTTCTTTGCTCTCCTTTCTGGGAAGGAAGTCGATGAAGACCGAGCAGATAGCCGTCTTTCGTTAAGACTACGTGTTCTTCGGGGACGTAGCCAAAGATGCTTGATAAATCGAAAAAGTCTGGGGCATTGAGAATCCTTTCCGAGGCGCTCCTTTCGTCGAATCCACTTTCTTTGACTCCAGAACATGGTTTGGGGCTGAAGCTGTCAAAGAGGAATCGAGACCGTCCGTAGAACCAGCGAATGACGGGGGAGGGGAGCAAAAGGACGACGATGCGCAAGATGGCCTCGAATGCGATGAAGACAAAACCGAACAGCAGAGCGACGTATTCGCGGAGGGAGAGTCGCCCGATGAGGGGAACGGCGAACATTTTTGCGGTCACGGCTCATGACGATGTCCCTCCACCACCGACTCCAACGTACCCTTTTCAGGCTAGCGCTGCTGTCGACCGCCGCTGTTTTCACATTTCTTCTTCTGTGGCCAGACCGTCCAGCGCGACGTCTCAACGTCGTGGATTCGATAGATTCAATCTTGGACGAATCTGTGAAACACCGCGTAAAGACCGAACTTGATCATCGTGACCTGCAGCAGTCTCTCACTTGCTTCACGCAAGGCAGGTGGACGACAAACCCTGTCCACCCACAGCGAAAAGGTCCTGGTGTATCTTATGAATTCCCGTCGTCTTGCCCATCCTTTGGCTCTGGCAACACCTCTGTCATAACCGAGCTCTGCACAACTCTCGCCCTCTCGCAGATCCTCTTTGTTGGGCCAGAGACAACTTTCTATCTTCACTCGCTTTGGCTCAATGCTCTTCGCCCATTCAGCAATGGCTCTTTATACTGCCCTGGTCCCCACTCTTGTTCTTTTCATCACATCTGCCGCCCGCCGTCTGCCTACCCTCGCGAAGAGCGTCGCAAGAGGTTTCCTTCCAGGGAAGAGCTCGCCATGACGAATTCCTCGGTTCTTCGATACGCATTCTCGACAACGCTGCACACGACAGATCATCCAGACGACGATACCTACACTATCCCCACGGTGGATCCAACGACTGGAGTACGTGTACAAAATAAATTCTGGATGGCTTACGCCCGAGCAGCGCGCTTGATAATTATGAACAGGGGACCACTCCCCGCCCCCGCTTCGACTTATAAAAGAGATGACTTGCAAGGGAACTGGAGTTTTGCAAAGCAGCTTTATCTCCATGATTCTACTACATATCTGAACAAGAACGACAAGTCGTTGGCGATCCAGATAGTCAATGCAGCTCTCCACGCCACTCTCACAGCATTTCTGCCATCGACTCTTCGCTCCCTTCAGGTCTTTAGGAACCATACCAGATTTCGCAAAAAACTTCTCGTATGGCATGGCGGCTGGTACCTCGAGCAAGAATGCTCGATGGGTTATCAAGCATCCAAGCCACGTTCTGCCCTCTTTGTTGAAGACGTATTCAACTCGGCTCAGGTGGTTGATCCTTGGAGTTTGTATTATAATGCCCAAGGTAGTGCGTCCCTTGGCTTCTCTCACTGTCACGTCATTCATTGGGCGAGGGATAGTATATATGCAGAACCGCCTGGTACAAGCACTTTTACCGCATTATGGGATCATTTTTCTCCCTCAAGTACTTCCCAGGGTTGACGCTGGATTCCATCAAGACCGCAAGCGGAGAAGGCCACGATATGCCCTGGAATGCCTCACGGGTCCTTTGTACGGGAAGGCGATGGAAGATGTTTTCTTGAATGGTCTTTTGGAAATCTTGAGAGGGAGGTGAATTGATTATGGTATTTCATACCGTACTACTCTTCAATGCATCCTCTACGATCTGAGTGTCTTTTGACTCCCTTCCGATCAGTCGTCCTCGACTGCGTGACCTGAGCGTGACCGGTTGACTGATGGTCTCGGGGAGAAGTCTACCTTAAAACCACCGCCTAAGTTCAATCTCGACATGCGTACGTTCAGACCTCTGCATCATCAGACGAGTCAATGACCTCTTGTTTGCCCCAGGTCTCATCATCCGTGAAGACCCACCGGCCGTTGGTGATTACATCGCAAACTACATTGCCAAGCGGTACCAGATTGTCCGACGCTATGCGATATGTCTGACTCGAATCTAGGATTAATGACTTTTCACCCACTCCCGAGAAACCTTTCGTGCTTGGCCTCCCCACTGGGTCATCCCCAATCCCGACCTACAAAGCTTTGATTAAGATGGTCAAGGCAGGAACTCTATCGTGAGCCGTTTCACCAACGTCCAAGTCTCTCGTTCGATCCTTCCTAGGTTCAAGAACGTGGTGACCTTTAACATGGACGAGTATGTCGGTATTCCGCGCGAACATCCCGAATCCTATCATAGCTTCATGTTCCGCGAATTCTTCTCTCACAGTGAGTCCAACCATGACCGACATCTAGACTAGTGCTGGACCAGGCGACCTTAGTCGATATTCCCCCTTCCCAAGTCAACATTCTCGACGGCACCGCTGTCGATCTGGTAGCAGAATGCAACACATACGAGGAGCGTATCAAATCCTGCGGTGGCGTAGAATTATTCTTGGGTGGCATTGGCGAGGACGGTCATATCGCTTTCAATGTCAGTTTCATTCACTCAACCTTAGGATCGAGGTATTTATCCTCACTCCACGCACAGGAACCTGGTTCGCTGATCCCATTCATTCTCATTGAGCAAAGCGTAATTTCGCAGGTTCTTCACTTGCTTCGAGGACCAGAATCAAGACCCTCGCATACGACACTATCCTGGCCAACGCCCGATTCTTCGACAATGACATCTCAGCCGTGCCGCGCATGGCTTTGACTGTCGGTGTCGCCACCGTTTTGGACAGCAGGGAAGTGGTCATCGCTGTCACTGGTTTAAAGAAAGCTTTGGCTCTGAGCAAGTCCATCGGTAAGTGATGATCACGTTGATTTTTTGGACTTGAATACTCATTGTTTATCAGAGGAAGGTGTGAATCATCTAGTAAGTAGACATCACCAGCATTTGGCAGATTGTTCATATCTTTCAAAGTGGACGTTGTCTGCCCTCCAACTTCACCCATGGGCTCTTATCGTCGGTGACGAGGATGCGACTTCTGGTATCTCAGTGTTCCCTGTCCCGCTTGTGGCAATACCTCACATTGCTACAGAGCTTCGAGTCAAAACTGTGAAATATTTCAAGTCTATCGAACGCGTTCAGGATGAGGTGGAAAAGTACCAAGCTCAGCTCAAAGCCAATGCCATTCTACAGAAACAGGTCGTATCCACAGGTTAGACAGAATGTTCTCAATATAGGCCTGGAAAGACAACCATGTTAGGGTTAGTCTATAGAGAGTTTACACCGCGTGAGATCGACTCAAAAAGGCCTTCAATACACCCTCCAACTCAGATGGCTCGAGCCAACAGATTCATCCTCCACCAGATCCTCCTTCTAGCCACCTTGAGCTCGAGACCCCCAGTCTGTCTGGGGGTCCGCCACCACCACGTCCTTCATGACCATGGCTCTCTCCGATGAACCCAAGAAAAAAAATGTCACGACTCTGACCCGGTCACTCCTCACTCTTTCCCTGGGAGTCGAAACCAACTTTCGCGCGCTATCCGTGTTATGGAGCAGTACATATCCGCGCGTGTACTAACCGATATACTAAGAAAGGCCTTGATGAAACCGATTCAGAGGCATGCCACATCATACATCCTCCAAAGGAGTCGGTCGAGGATTTCGTTGACAATGAAAACTCTAGGTCATGCAACTCTCTGCGCACTTTTTTCTCCTTTTACCCATTGATCTACGCTCTCTTTGTCCGCATCAAGGCAGTGCGCGGTCTTCAAATGTCGCCGAAAGTCATAAGCTCGGCTGAAAGCATAGTCGCAGTTTCGTTCGGAATCCGAGCGCCGGTTCGCTGTTATTCCCCCCGGTGTGGGTGTTTCAGACAGTGTCAAGATACTTTCATCCACATGTGGGTAGGGGCACATGAGGGCCATGGCGTTTGCTACCCTCGTTTGAGCCTTCTGAGCATATGACTTTCCGGTGATCAGGTCAATGTCGAGGAAGGACGGCTGGAGTTCCGGTCTTTCTGTGGAGAATTCGCTTTCATCTGAAGAGGGAGGCGCCGATGGGCTGTGAACCTTTGCAAGATGTCTCTGCAGTAGATGTTTGTATCCAAATGCGCGTTGGCAACTCTCTTTGGGACAGACATGATCACGCCTGCCCAGATGATTGACGTTGTGATGGGTCGTCAAAGCGCTTTTCTGTGAGGGAGGTGATGAGAAAGATGGTACTTGTTCCACATGTAAAGACTTGCTGATTTAAAATCCCTGTCACAACCTTCCTTGTCGCACTTCCAATCTCGTCCAATCTCCCCACCCCTTCTTTTTTTTAGAGGAAGGTCGTCTTCATCGTCATCACTAGGATTTGGGATGGTAGCATCCCTCATCTTCATCTCAAGGTCACGCTCTTCATGCAGCTTGAGGTGCGCGCTGAGTCCCTTTTGTGAAGAAAATGTGCGTCCATTGCAGGACGGGTGAGTGCATGTGGGCTGATGGACTGTGCGCATGTGGTGCTGAAGTGCAGTCCATTTTGAGAAGTACATAGGTTCGCTGTCAGGGCCTGGCAGACACGTCGGGTGGATGCATGTGTATCGGCGTTCTGTAAACGAGGTGGTAGAGAATGCGGTAAGCGGAGGAGCAGCACGTACGTTCATGGACCTTTGAATGGGTGCGTAGATGTTGGTTGGTGCTAAAGGTCTTCGTGCAGCCTTCTTGATCGCAGACGTAAGGTTTTGAGCCGGGTGGTAAGTGGGCTTGAGAGATATGTGCTCGCAATTGGTTGTTTTTGGCAAAGGCTTCGTCACATCCATCCTCGGGACACTGCGAGAGAGCTGGATGAGGATGCATGAAAAGGGCACGAGAGAGTGAGAGTCTACTTGGAACGGTGTAGATCCATTGTGCCAATCTATGTGTACACGCAGATGCTGGGAGGTCCAAAATCGCTTCGCACAACCGTCCTGGGGACATTCAAGAGGTCTGGCGGATTCGGGAAGATGGCTCCGTGCGTGAGCCTGTAGATGGCTTTCACGTAGATATGACTTGTTACAGTGCTCGCATACGAAGGGACGCTATGGAGAGGACTCGGAGAGTTGATTGGGGGTTTGGAAGGGGCCACGTACGTCGCCGGTGTGTGATCGTTCGTGTTCCGCGAGCCGGGATGGCTTGGAGTAGGATTTTTGACAACCGTGATGGGTGCATGCATACCTTTTTTGGGTGTCTGTTCGCAGAACGCCGTTGACGAGTATTGGTTTTGCAGTGCGTGGGTTAGACGATGGTAGGTGGAGGACGAACGAGGCTTTCCGTTTCCCCAGGACGGTCTCAGTGGTGGTGGTCATGGTACGGAGGCTGACGGTGTGGCAAGTCTGCTCTCAGGATGCGCTTCCAAACGTTCCGCCGATGTTTGCTTGGTGGGTTTATCCTTCAAGCACGCAGGTTCTAAGAATCTGAATCGTTCATTGCGCAGGTCTGATTGCTGCTATATCATGTCTTTCCATCGTTCTCGCTGTCCGATGCTTGCCCAATGTCAACCAACGTAAACTGTTCTCTATGATCATTTCCGTTCAAGGCGCCTCCATGCTGCGGTCCGTGTGGTCGTAAGAGCACCTTCCCCGCGCCTGCTGTCCCATCGTGATGGCATCCACAGGGCGGCGCGCAAACCGTTGTTCAAGCACGTGCAGCGGGTGAGCGTCGAGATCATCGCGCTATTTCTCCTCCTTCCGTTCCAGCTCGGTGGGCCACATCCTCACTCCGCTTCGATAATAATGGCCCATCGTTCTCCGCAGTGCTCGCCCTCGTCACCTCAACTTCAGGCCTGAACCATGATATCACCCAGGTTCCACCCATTGTCCTGGAAGTTTCAGTCTTGGCAACCTGCATACTCAGTGAGGTTTATCTGGCGATTTCACATCATCGACTGACCCAGACTGCACCACAGACGTCGGATATACAGCTTGCCTTCTGGTGGCCGTCATCATAACCTCTATGGCGCGGGACGCAGATATATGGACGCGCGACATTGATTCGTATCCGTCCCCATTTCCGATCCTGGCCCTGTTCTTCTTTGCATTCCCCTGTCTTTCTCGCCCCTCATGCCCAGATGACCCGCTGTTGGACGAGCCACGAAGGAGTGATGGTCCGCTTTGCCTGCCCGGTTGCCACTGCGATACGAAACTCGAGCATGCAGAGATGACGGATGGGGGCTTGGTGCCCAGCACCCGGTCTGTTGGGGGGTCACTGAGTCGAACGCTTGTGCGGGTAGATGCTGCTGAGAGACGGGCTCCTATTGTGATTGCTTTCGAAGTGTACTAGTCTACTGTCGCGATCGGTCACAAACAGTCATGTTGCACGTGATCTGTGGATGTTGTCTCCCTCCTCTCATGACGACCCAACTGTCCCTCAGAATCCTCTACACCATCAATAGCTCCCCCCAATACATCCTCGCCCGTTCCTCCTCCTCAGTCCCCGTCTCTCCCGTCTCATCCAGCGCCGCCCTCCACTATGCCGCCGTCTCACTCAAGATTTGCCTCGACACTATCTGCTGTTCGAGTCCAGAGCTTGTCCAAGACTTTTCGCGCGACTTTTCGGTCTATGTCCTTGATCCCCTCGAGTCGAGCTCGGCACAAGTTCCGGTCAACATCCTACATTCCTCCCTTGATTCATCATCCTCGAAATCCAACGTCACAACACCCGAACCATCTCGCGGGGTCGCCGTTGGACTCGGTCTCATGTCCTGGGCATTGAGATCGGATGAGAAAGATAGTTGTACCGTCAATGGCACATTGATCAAGCTAGGCACGGGGCAGACGGCGTTAGAGGTCATTTTTGCTCTCCGGGAGGTTCGTGCTCTACCCTCCTACAATGTCCACCTAATTCCTGCTCCACAGACTGCCACAATGCAAAAAGCCTCTCTTCCGGCCACTCTCCGATCATGGGGACTCCCTTCCGGACCAGCAACATCCACCGCCTCTAGTTCCAGCCGAGTACCACCGTCGTCACCGCAATACCATCAACGACCAACAGATTCGGGGACCCGTGCCACCCTTGCATCAATCCAGATGCGTGGGCAGCAGAAACGTCTCAAGCCCAAGAAACTCGCGAGACCAGCTTTGACAACCGATCCTAAAAGCGAAGCCGATAGACTCATGCTTGCCGAAGATATCTATATTGGCCCCGTCAAGAAGAAGGGGAGGCCAGTCAGGCCCTCCTTTAATAGTCAACCCTCGGGTGAGGTTATCGACCTCAACCTACCAAGTGTCTTGTTCTAACCAGACTAACATCTGCTAGATAGGACAAAAGGGAAATCTTCGACTATCCCCTCTAACCATTCATCCTTGGTTCCTAAGCCACACACCCGCAAAGAGGAACCAGGTAAATGTATTGTTTCTCTTGGACGCTATATCCTTTGCTCACCTAACCAAAAAGTTGCCTCCACGAGTCACCTAGTCACACCGAATCCAGATTCCGTTCTTGACATCCTTGCATGCCTCTCTGCAACTACCTCGTCTGAGGTTTCAACAACCGCTCTATTGGCTGCGTTCGGTTCGATTGATGCTTCTTCCGCTACTTCAAATGGTACGGGAGCAGATAAGCCACCGAGCGCAGTACTAGTAAACGCTCTTCAAGAACTTCTTGCTGCAATTGCACAGCAAGGTGCCTCAGCCCCTAACGAGTCCCGTAATTCCGCCCCCCAGATCCACTCCTCGCGTAAAAGTCAATCATTTGATGACGAGATTGTCCTTCTGGATAAGGAAAATATCAACCCTAGTGCATTTCGTAGACGCGGCGACACAAATGCCAAGACTGATGGCACCAAGTCTTCACCGGTCGGGGATAGGTTGGGCTCAACGCTTACTAGTGCATTGCTAAACGCCGAAAGGGCATCTCGCCACCGCACTTTGAGTGCTAATAGCGCGAACCCCACCGAGCAACCAACGAACGCCAAGTCGAGCAGGAAGCGTACTTTAAGCGACTTCATGGACGAAATGGAGGCCGAAAGGAATAAAGAAAAGGGAAAGACGAAGGAGAAACCAGAAGAGTCGGATGAAAATCAATATGAGCATTCGACAACACCCTCTTCCAGTGATCGCCATTATCCAAGAGTTGTTTCCTCCGATTATTCTCGGAAGAGGACAGGAACCAACTCTTACTATCGGACCGCGGTGGAACCATGGACATCCCCTATCAAACCAACAGGTTATCACGTTCGGAGTACATCTACCCAACAATCTCCCACTCACGAGAACTCGAGAGAGAAACCCATCGTCCTCCCTGATTCTCCTCAAGCATGCAGAGTCACCGCATCATCTCCTCCTCGGAAACCCAGCCAACCTCGCAAACCCTATGTGGTCCCTGAATGGGCACGCACGGATACAGCTACACAAGCTCGGTTGTCGCAGGAGGCACAGCGAGCATTTGAGGAAAGCGAAAAGAAGAAAACGAAAGAAAACGATGCAAGGAAGGAATTTGGTGCTCGGTACGCGAAGAAAAAAATCAGGAAAGCAGCAACGGCTCCACATCCCTCGCAACCTGTTGCAGCCATAAACGATTGCCCCATCTTTGCTGTGACTGCTTGTGCAGAGGACCAAAAGCCAGGTTTGATGCCTTCTACGCCTCGGCATAAACCTCTTCCATGGCCAATCACAGCTCCTATGAATGTTCTCTGTACACCACCGAGAAAGAATTTGACAGGATTGTTCAGTCCGGTTGGAGACGCCTCGTTGTTCACGCCTTCGCGGAGTAGCCCGTCCGGCAGCGCTTCAGACCAAATGTCCTCCCAAATGGATGGCCAGAGTGCCAACCTCGGCTCTAGTTATGATGATGCAAAGCTGGGTGGAAGTGATCCAGGTGTCGAAGACGATTTGAGTCGCGAACTGGACAGCTTGCTCGAGGAGCTCGATGTCCGTTCCGGCTCTTTACCGACAGCGGGCAGCGATGTCGAGGTCCACGACTCCGTGTTCTCGTCACATCATCCCTTGGATGAATATGGAAGCGAATGCGAGATTGAACCCACGGTCAAACAACACTGGGACGGCCTTCCTCCATCTTCCCCGCCGCCGCCATCTAGCCCCGTTCTGATGCCACAAGATGGATCCGACCTCGAGGACCTCGAGCTTCCGATAGCAACCTCTGAGGCCGAGGATGGCACTCCTGATTCCGAACAAGATATACCACTCTCCCCCTCCATACCCAGCCTCCCCAGTTGCACTGAGGAGGAAATCGCCGAATTTTTGAGCAACTCCGACTTTGATTTGCTATTTCCTGACATCGGCGGAAAGCTTTGTGATGATCACTCGGGATATCCGACGATGGATATCTTCCATCCATTTCCCGACCCACAGAGCGAGGAAACCCAAAGCCGAGACACCATGCAAGCCGATGCGTTCCAAACTGGTCTGGCAGAATTTGATACTACTGAATTTTGGGAGATCTTCAGACCATTGGTCGAACAGAATACGAAGAATGTTGGATTGCCCACTGAACTTGGCCTTGATTTTGGCCAGGGTCAATCTGCTGGTATGTTGGACAACCTTGATTCTTCTAAGCTGGCGGAAGACGTGCAGACCTTGTTCAGTGGGTGCCTCGTGTGAAAGGCGGCCGTTGCGTCGTTGCCCCCGCAGACCCGCAAGAATAGAGGTCGAGGTATCTAGACACACTGGCCATTTTGCTCTGCCCAGAGCAATTAGGGCTCTCTGTACTATCTAACTACATATCGTTACCAAGCCCTAAAAGTAATGGCTCCTCGAGCTCAAACGATATCGATCACGTGCCCACTGTCATGATTCACTGAGTCACCAGGTACGAATCACCAGAGTGGGCGGATGCCTCTCAGCGAGAAAGCCAAGGGGAAGCAACGAGCCGTGGATCCTCAGCCCATACCGGAACCTCCTGTGACGCATATTCCAGACCAAACGCGAGATCTGGTTATTCGGTTTTCCGAAGGTGTACCCGATCTGGTGGTCTCCGTGGGTCAGCGGGATGCCGTTCGCGACGTGAAGGAAAAGGTGAGTATGGCATACCTCTCTGTTCCTAGACGAATACTCATTGAAACTTAGATTCGCTCCGGGCGCCCGGAACTCAACGATAGACGCCTTCGACTTATACATTCTGGCCGACTTCTCACTGAAGGAACTTTTTTGTACTTCTGGCTGACGTCCCTGGAAGAGCGGCAGAAACGGGCAGCACCAGATATTGAGAATGGATCACGAGCGAGACAAACTCCGTCAGAGACGACCTGGGTACATTGTTCAGTCGGCCCTCCGGTACAGCCCGGGAGCGACGAGGAAGATGGGACGCAGGTAAAACCCGTTTTGGTCATGTCCATCCCGAAGTCAATCATCCTCATCCTCTCGCAAAGATCGCACAGCTCCAACCTGCAAGAGGGTTCGACCGGCTCTCCGCCATAGGATTTTCAGAGGCAGAAATCGCAAACTTTCGACGTCAATTCCATAGTCAATCCATCTCAAATTACCTTGACGTCGACTTTGACACCGAGGAAGAATGTGTGCAAGATTTCATCCCCTCTCTCTTCAATGTCCGAGAACTGACGGCTACCCCTAGACGACGAACACGCGCGGGCGCTTGAGGAGCAGTGGATCGACTCTCTTGATAATGCAGGAACGGTATCGTTATCACACGCTTCGCCTTCCAGCAACACAGTCCTTCAAGGCGTCGTCCTGGGTTTCTTCTTTCCGTTGGCGCCTTTTTTCTTTATGGGCAAAACAAAACCTGCGATATTCTGGGACGATGGAAGCGAATATGAGGCACCAGGGAACGTCATTTTTTCGTGCGTCCTCTCGCACTCGTCATCCAGATTTTGATGTATTATATTTCTCGTCCAGGCGGCAAATGCAAATGGGGCTGGTGGTGGGATTCCTTGTCAATGTTCTTTTTGGAATGTGGAGATTTCTCTTGGACTCTTCTTGAGCATTTTGCCATATCTGCGGTCTAGTATCTACCCTGTGTCCCTGCTGGATTCACATAGAAGGGATTTACCCGGAATGATAACGGCACTGAGTCTGAACAAACGTTGGCGTCGAAGCATTTGAATTGATCTGCTGTGGGTAGCTGCAGCTGCCTCTACATACACAGAAAATATAGTAGTCGTAGGTTATAGCAGGGCAATTGATTCGTGACAGTGGAATTATAATAATACCCAGACTTGCTGGGTGAAATAATTAATCATAGAGACCTCCGAAGGGAGCCCGCATGTGTATGGATGCCGAAAGAAAGAAGAGTGATTGTGAAGGTATGGATATGAAATGTTTGCACGGCGACCAAAGTCAGGATATTAGCTTCATAAACGCGTGAGAGCTTTCATTGCATTGGCGATGGCAAAGCTCGACTTTGCCATGACCTGTCGTGATTCCTTCGTAATTTCTGGCAAGGCCTGAACCTCGCTTAATCTATTTGCGTGTTCGCCGAGCTCATGTAACGTTTCTTTGCCTTCGTTGACGGAAGCCGGGGGGAAGTTGTCGTTACACACAGCAACAATGCTAGACACTATCGTGATGATCTGCGTCAAGTTTTCATCTAACGTCGCTGGAGGGGTTGGACTGCGAACGCCGGACAAAACGGCTTGGATTGCAAACACGATCGACTCGGTTTGCGCTTCCAGGTAGGGCTATAATGGGAACTATCAGCTCGGATTTCTGAATGGATTAGACAGGAGGTTTTACCTTCAACTCAGACCAGGCGTCCTCCGGACCTTCAGCCTGAGCAGAGTCATCGCTCAAGATCCCCCCCGAGCTCGTCTGATGATCAAATATTGGCGGTGGGGAATTGGTCTTCTCTGAACTCGAGTTGTCCGAGGGAGGACGCCTCTTGGGCTCTAGGAAGGACCGATTGGGGACCGGATTGGACGACTCGGAGAACCGCCCTCTACCGGAGCCGGAGACAGCGCTGCCCTTCCTCTGATGTGAAGACCGAACCTCGTCGACGGAACGCAGGGAAGGCGAAAACCCACCGGTCGCCGGTGCAGATGCGCCGGAGATGGATGAGAACTGGTCCTGCTCAGCTTTATTAGCCTTTCGAATCAAAATCGTCCTCGCAAGTTCGGTGATGGTCGCAGAAACATGACTGGCAGCGGCATCTAAGAGACTGACAGGTGATAGGCCAGAACTTGTCGCATGCGTTTTGGATGCTGCCACAAGGTTGCTTAGAGTTGCTTCTGCTCTATCCTTCAGGGAACGAAGGGCTTCCATGTCGGCATCAGCACGGTCGTGTGGCCGACGTTCAAAGGCGCGGGCATCCTCCAAGATCGCTGTGACAGCGTTTACGACAGACTTCATAGGGATAAGTACTCGAGTCGGTGACTGGGATCGCCCAGCGGTGAGGAGGTTATCAACAGCAGATAAGAAGGTTGTGATATGAATATCGAGGATACCACCGCCAGAAGACACAGGCAGCTGATCGTCTGTTTTGTCGAACTTGGGTGCTTGGAAATATAGTTGAGACGTCGCTGAGTGGGAAATTAGATTGTGTGTTCGGCTTCAGTAAGGGAGGGTGCCTGACCTTTGACGCTCCGTAGCTCCGTTTTTGCTTGCTCATACTTACGCTTGTATTCTTTAAGCTGCGTATCGAGGTCACGAATGACATTCAGGTCAGAGTCCTTGGCAATCATGAGTTCGTCATTGCGCCGTGTGACATCCGCAAGGTCGTTAAACAGACCCTCCATATCGGAACGTAGTTGTTCAACCATTTCGACGTCAGACTAAATTGATCATCAGCTCCCGCTTGGTAGAAAGAGTCATCATTACGAACATCTACCGGATGACTGTCGCGTTCCTGCTCAAGCCTTTCGCAATGGAGCTGCAGGCTTGTCAGCCTGTCTTCAACCTCTCGGTTGCGGGCGGATTCTCGGTCTCTCTCTTGCTGACGGTTGTCTTTCAATTCTTCGAGCTCCTTCTGAAGGGCACGTATCGTCGCGGTTTGTTCTTCCGCACGCTATAAAGGGAGGTATGAAAGAAAGCACAGCAGCATCGAATATGATATACTTACCCGCCGCACAGCAGCCAGTTCCTGTTCCATCTGCCAAACTTTCGCTTCCGCAGCTTTCAACTTCTGATCCTTCTCGTTCATGTCTTCCAGGTCGTGGTGCAGATTGCTGATTTGTGTCTGCATCGTGGCAATCTTGTATTCGTAATCCTTCTTGATCTTGTCCGAATCTTCCAGGGCACGCCCTTCGGGGCGCAGGTTTCCAAGAGAATGGTCCAAAGGCCGGCCATACTTATCGTAAAAGTCGTCACTGGTCCTGATTCGGTCCTCGTCATCACCGCTGACCCCTCGCAGCCTTGCACTAAGCCCACTAAGCCCGGCCGGCGGACTTAGTGGGGTTCGAGGACTCGCATACTCACTTGCACTATCCAGCTCCCCATCCGTCATCCTAGTCGCGTCGGTACTGGCTTCTCTACTTCGGTCCTGGTCATCCACATCTTTCCCATATGGAACCTCGATGTATTCCTCCTCTATGGTACTTTTATTCGGAATGACCATCCCGCTTGTGGCCGTCGTGCTCTGAGAAGTATTGGCTGTGCTCTGAGGAGGATTGGTTGTGCTCGTGCTAAAGCTGGCTCCGCTAACTGCACCACCTGGTCGGGCGTAATCGCGAGTCGTGTCCTGTGAAATCTTCCTCCGGGATGTTGAAGACAGAACACTTGCGGGATAATTGTCTTCGCTGGCCCTTCCTCCATGAATGTCCTCGTTCCTGCGGTAACTGTCCTCACTCCTTCGTCCCGAAGGCATATATTCAACCTCACTTGGCCTCCTCCTTTCTTTGGAAGGCCGCCTGCTCCCGCCCGTATATCCACTGTCGGGCGGTCTGTCGGCTGATCCTCGACCAGACGAGCGAGGGCGGGACACCATTTGGCTCGGAAAATCAGGAGCTGGGCGATCGTCATATGAAGAATTGTGAGGACCCGCTCCGGAAGGCTGTAAATATCATAGTACAGTTAGATGTCCAAGCACGAAAGATATCAACTCCATGACGTACGTCTTCCTTGAACTCGGGATATCGGCGAGAGAGCTCATAATATACGTCGCTCGAGAGGTCTTCGAATCGTGAGGTGGGTAAAGTGGCGAGTTTCTGGCGTGCTTGATTGCGTTTCGGGTGAAAGTCGGCGCGGACATGCAGGAAAGCTAGAAAGCCACATAAGCGTTTGGCGAAAATCGGCGGCGGATGGACCAAGTACCTTCTTTCTCGTTCTTTCGACGGACTAGTTCGTCATAGACGTCGGTTGAGAGCTCATGAAATTGTTGAATAGTGAGCCGGGTGAGTTTCTGTCTTGCGGTGGAACGTGAATTAGGCGGGGCTAATCGGATTAGTTACAGAGAGTGCAGGTGTGACGGCGTCGTACATTTCTCAAGGTAAACAGCGAGATAACGAGATAGTTCCTCGAAATGAGCCTTCGAAATGAGTCGATAGTCTACCGGGGGAACGGAGGGAATGTTTCTTTCCCTGATGGAACGATAAGAGTCGTTCTGGTAGTTTGAGATGCCCGAGAATGCGGTGGGCGTCGGGGAAGGCGCTCTTGACGGCAGCCTCTTCATGATGATAGTGGATGGAGAGAACGTTTTGGCGGTCGGCGAGGACAATGCGCAACACGCGACAATCGCATTCCAGCACAAACATCGACAAGCAATGATGCTCGACACGTGATCTCTAGCTACTCAATTCGACTTTTCCAGCTTCTTCAGGGCCCGCCTCCGGATCGACCGGTGCAGCTTGTGGGTGTAGCCGATGAACACCGTCGGTAGCCCAACCAGTGTCATCATGTAGTCTAATATCCCGTGCGACCAGTACGGCGTTGATGTTGCCGGTCGTCCACTGTATCCCGCCCCACACGCAAGTCCGATTTTCGAAAGGACAGACCGTACATACGCTTTCGGCTGGGGGATAAGCATGGTTGCTTTCCGAATTTTTGATAGCTTCGACACCTGCCCACTTGTCATCAGGTCATCGTTGTGAAGTAATCTCGGCTAGCACCTACCACAAAATATGTGTTCACATGCTCTACAATGATATTGTGTTGTTTTACTTCCTCCGCGAGAGCACTCGTGAAGGTGGCGAGAAACGCTTTCGTTCCTGAATACGTCGCCAGCATCGGCGATGGGACGGAACCCGCGAATGAACCAATATTCAGAATCAACCCCCGTTTCCTAGAAACCCGCTAGGTCAGACGTATCGAAGACGACTTGCCAACCATACCTTTCAATCATCCCTGGAAGAACGATATGGGTGGTGCGGAGGGTAGCATTAACATTAATCGCCACGATGTCGACCATCTCGTCTTTTGGAGTTTCGGCAAAGTACACAGGCATGTCGTGGGATTTACCGACGTTATTTACTAGACAGATATCAGTGGGAGCAGGCGAGAGAGCGCGAGCAAAAACATACCCAGAATACCGATGTCCTTGCCTTCCAAGGCCGATCTCAGTCCTTCATAAGCCGCCTCGTCGTTCTTGGAAAAGTCAATAGAGTATGTCGACGTCAAAACCCCAGGATATTTTCGTTCTATAATGAAAGCGTTCTGGCCTCCGTATTTTTTATGGTGCGAACGTTTGGCTCTTACCGATTTCTAAAGCCGTCGCGTCCAGTAAACCCATATTTCGCGCCACGAGTACGATGTTGAATCCTGCCCCAGCTAGTTGGAATGCGAATTCTTTGCCAATTCCGTCGGATGCGCCCGTGACGACGGCCCAAGTGCCATTCTTGGTACGGAAGCGCTTCAGCTGAGAAGCGCGTCAGATATCGTCATTTCTCGTGTCGTTAAGACGGACGCACGTTCTTTCCCGGTATCAAAAAAATCTGCAAGAGAACAGAAAGCGCCTGGTAGAGGACTCTGGCAAAGCTCAAAGAACCCAACGCCAGCATAAATATCGTTAAACCGTGATTCTCTCGGACTAGAATGCCTTTCAGGTGAATCCAAGATTAATGCCTGCCACTGTACGTACCCAAGGAAACTGGAAGATCAACGAGACGCTTCAAGTCCATTCGTGAAGCTTCAAAGTTCAAGCTGGTGAAGAGTCGAGACTCAGTCAACTGGCAATCCACGTGATCAGGAGCACACACGAGAACAGAGGAAGGACATGCATCTCGAGATTATATATTACATGAATTCAGTGTATCGATCATAGCTCAAGTCCTTGACCGTCACTGACAGAGTTGAACGAGGATCATGTTCATGCGATCGAATATTACAGAATGTACAGCTCATACCCATAATAATAAGCACAGCAGTGGAAAACGTCGATAACAAACTAACGGGTCTCGTCATCACGCACGAATCATGAAAGATGGTTATCGGAAGATGTTGAAAGCCAAGCTACGACAAAAGTGAAACAAACCCGCAGATTCTACCGCGGAGCACCCTTCGGTATAAGCCAGGAAGGAGTCGACGGACCTGAGGGTGGTGGAGATGTGCTCTGAAGAGGGTGCGCTCTGACTGGAGGAGATTGAGGTCGTATTGGGGCGCGTTGTGCGCCTCTTGACAGATCTTCTTGACGTTGCCAGAGCAACTCTGCCCACAGTGGATGTGGGGGAATGTGATTGACCAAAGCACGCAACACGTCAAGCCTTCAGGTATGATTAGTTACTGCCTTCCTTTCAAGGTATGAAAGAACGCACCATCGAGCTTTCTCTTCATCCGTGTCAGCAAAGAAGATAATCTCTTGGTCTCGAGGGAATATAAGCCGAAAGGACCGCTCAACCCCGTAGAGACCCTCATCATATCGACTGGCGTGTAAATTTGTACCAGATCCTGGGCTGAGAGCAGACTTGCGTATTTCTTGGTCATCTTCGACTGCGATGGCCTTATCGAGATCTATCGTCACAGTTGCCTTCTTCGTGACATCATTGAAAGCAACCAAATTGGCCCCGATGACTCTCAGTCGCCGGCGGCGCCACGTCTAAAATCCTCGTTGCAGATAAATGCCTGGCTGCTTTTTAGGAAGTACTGAGAAGCGACTTACGCTGCAATCGCCACCAGACTGTGTTAAAGTCCCTTCAAAGTACGTCACTTTATGCCAATTGATATGTCGCAAGCCCCGGTGACACTCCTCCAGGCTTTGAGGAAGCTGTTCGGGCGCGATACCTGGCAAAGGAGGGAGCCTAAACATGTGAAGGACAATTTCTCCGACTTGTAGTGTAGAGTACTTTCCGCCAAGTTCGACACGTTGCCCTATGAGGGGATAACTAGTCTCAAAGAGTCTGGCGTCGCAACGGGGTGCAATGTCTTTGAAGGAGATGAAAGCGCGGGCAAGAGTACCGTCCGGCTTCAAGTAACGGGCTAAGTTCTCAGGGAGTCGCTGGGTAGTGGGAGGAGGCGGTGGGGCAGGTTGCTGAACAGGTGGTTTATCTTTTGACGACTTCTTGGGTGAGGAGGAAAAAAAACTTCGCATACCGCCTTTAGATGCAGTTTGGACAACAGGCGGAGGCTGTGGTGCAGGAGGCATTGGTACAGGAGGGGACGATGTCATAGCTTTGAACTGTGCAATGATATGTGGATCCCGACGAACTTTCAGGGTGAGTGTAAATTCGAGTCTGCTGTGTTCGATACTAGGGCCAAGGTCAATGTTTATTTCTGCAGAGTGAGGTAGAATACTGACAGCTCAAATTCTTGCTCTATAGCGAAGTCTCTGCCCAAGAGACACTCAGGCGTGCTCACGAAGTGAATTCCATTGTTCAAAGTGCAAGCAAGTGCTGTGGGTTCCGAAGGTAATGGAATATGGATGCCTTTTACTCCCACGACTATTGCTGATTAGCAGTGTATTTCAAAAACAGTCCGGATAATTACCTTTGACGAAAACCTTGCCATACGCCTTTCCAGGCTTTTCTTGTGACCGGAATTCTCTTATCTGCTTCGAGTATTCGTTCTGATTTGCAAATCAGTATTGAAGGGGAAGTGATGAAAAAGGACGAATACCATATCCGAAGGCCTGCGAACGGCTCTCCAGGCCTTGCCAGCATCCACATCACCTGGCCCAGCCATGTGTCCAATGCCATCGGGATCTGACGAAGATGCATATATCGTCCCTTGGCGTTCACGGACATGATATTTCTATCGTGTCTCAGCTCATCATGATTCAAGAAAGTTCAAAGTAACTTACTGTCTTCGTTTGCTTCTGTGGGCCGCCTTCCAACTTTTTCTGTAACTCCTTTTCAATGCTATCCCCGAAATGTTCATCCAGGCTATCACCATCCTTAACCCCTGTATCCAAAAGGGTATTGCAAGATACAGCGTCCCCGGTGCTCATGCTCCTTCGACGACTGGGTCTTCCAACACCCAGGAGCTCCTGGCTACGCCCCTTTCCTGCCTTTGGGGTAGGTGCAAACATCTCGAATTCTTCGTCCGCCGCGCGCCTCGCTGCACGTTTTTTCCCGATGATTACCTGTTCCCTACTTCGGATGTTGTCCTTGGGGGGAAGGGGTGGAGGCACGGACGAGGCCGATGAGGCGTGCGGGTCTCGGCTGACAAAATCCTGGCGTAGCAAATTGGGGCCGGTTGGTTCTCGAGCTGTCATCCCATCAATCCACGAAGACCGTCCCCGATCGTTGTACAGATCGTCTTCGTCAGAGAGAATAGAAGTGTCCGCTTTCGTGCCAGCGACGTCGTCCATTAACCTGTCTAATGCACTCCTCATGTCCATATCGACATCAACATCCCCCATCTTCAGGCTGCCGCCACCACTGCTGTAGAAATTCTCGGCCTTACCGTTTGTCTCCTTGGGATCTATGGCCATAGAATGGTTATTCTCGGGCGCTATCAGGTCCGATGGGTTGAACTCTTCCACTATTGTCAACATTTTCCGTTCAGCCTGTTCGATGATCGCCGTCTCAATGCTGAAGTCAGTCGCTGCCGTGATGATTGAGACCGCGTCTTTGTCGTCCCGTTCATCCTCCATTGCTTCTTCGAAAGACGCCGATGTCTCCTTGTCAGACCCCAAGGTAAGGTTGACACTGGCAGAGACCAGACTACTGTGCCTTTCTATTAGTCGACGCCTCGCTTCTACTTGGTCGTTTCGCTTTCTCCGCCTACCCCCACTATCGTCGACGTTTTCAACACGAGTGATAACGGGACCAGCGTTGCGATCGGAAGACAGAGAGTCTGCTTCTCGATACGCGGCGTGACTAGGAGTAAACACGACAGTGGGTGCCAGGTCCACGAAGCTTCTCTCATCCGGCAGATGAACGTTGCTGGGCACTCTATTTTCTTCATCAGCTCGGATGACATTCCCGACATATGAGGTTTCGCCGTCGACTATCTACACGTAAGGCCGGATCAGCTAAAAGATGTGTCAAGTAGTATGCAGCTTACCCTCCCGTGATTGCCTAGAGTTCGCAATCCATTTGAAGCACCTATAGACAAGTCAATTGGTGTGGTGGGGTCGTGTTTTTGACGGGCTTTATCGTTCTCCGGATTGGCGACACTGAAGGGATCGTCTCCCTCTCCGAAAACGCCTAGGTACACGCTTGAGCTGGTTGGTAATTGCGAATGTTGAATGCACTGACCTTCGGCAGCAGTTTTCTCAAAACTTGTATTTAGGCCCCCAGAATCGTATTTGTCGTAAACTACTGGTTTTCTACTGCTCTTGGACGGCGTGCTGGGCAGCATTGAAGTGTCCTTACTGTCCCTGTTGTGTTCCTTGGGCTTTTTATTGCCCTCAACATCTGTGGACCCTGCAAGAGGTGGAGTGGAGAAGTGAGGAGAGTCTTCTAGCGATTGATCAGCAGATAAGGGAGAATCATTTGCAATGATCGTAGTAGGATGATCTGATGGCGGAGTACGGGGTGTCCCTACTTGAGAACCAAGATTTGAAAGACTTGACGGAGGCCCGTCATGTAGAGGTTGATTCGAGGAAAGGTGAGGGTCGGAGGAAGAGTGAGCAAGTGCACGAGGTGAGTGAGATTCCTGACGTTGGAAGAATCGGATGGCTTGAGATCTTCCAGAGCGTGTCACTCCTGCCACTTCAGAGGAGGGGGAATCAGTGTCGTCCATAGACTGTGGTGTGTTGGCCACGTCAACGAAAGCTTGATGAATATCCGGCGGAGGGCTCTCGAGCTTTCGTGGGATACTCGGGACCTCCGCACGAGAGGATGCAAACATCTCATCTACTATGCCTGATATACTTGTGTCGGGATCCAAGGCGAGTTCGAGGAGAGAAGGACCATCGATGGACATGTCAAGGAGCTGCAAACTATCGGACGATCGATTGTCTGCCCGTCTCTCGCTTTGTTCTCCGACATTAGTGTCGTCTTCATAGGAGAGAGGATCACTTCCTTCCCGGAAGTCAGTGTCCGACTCCGACTCCATATCGCAATCGTCAGCCTTCTCTTCTGCATCGAGCAGGATGACCTCTTCATCCGTCTCCTCTTCACGATCGAATTCAACGACATCACATCTTTCGTCAAACGTGACAGTTTTCCTTCGCTCCCTCCTCCCAGTATTACTACCCCGAGGTCCATGCATCCTCTTGGAGACGAGAGATGAACGTCCCGGAGACATGCGCGAATTGGTGTAAGAGGTGTGGGTAGAGGCGGTAAGACAGGGAGGCGCAGGGGGGACTGAGATTCTAGGGTCGAGACGTGGCTGCGTCGGAGGTTGCTCTTCCGCACTTGGCGTGCGCTGTCTGAACGGGCTTTTTGTAACAGGTTCCTTCTGTATAAGATCCTGGTATCCCTTCGACTGCCTGCGTTCCCTCTTGAACGAAAACGGACGCTCGTTTTCATTCTCGGCCTGCTCATGCATAGAAGATGGCCGAGGCCTCTTCTCACCAGAAACTCTCCGGGCCAGAGGAAAGGAAATGACGTGTCTGGTAGAGGCCGACGCAACGGAGATTTGAGATTTGAACGGTGACTTGGAGACTAGGTTGTTTCTGGTGACATGCTTGTAGCTGGAGGATGAACGACGAGCGATTTGGGGCTGGGGCAGGAGTCGGGGGGATTCACGTTTCGCAATTCTGAGAGGGGAGGTTATCGAGCCAGAGGTTCCGGAGCTAGTGCTTCCTGTGTTGGAGGGTGGGGAGATCCAGCCCATACCAGACTCGCGTATGATGGACGACTTGATGGGGTCTGGGGAATTGGACATCAGTCTGTCTCTTAGTGGAGACTTGTGGCCCGACATAATCTGTCTCTCCACAATGCTTTGTGATGAGTAGAAGGGGATGCTCGCCGTGGTGGTCGATGAGCCCGTGGTGTCTGGAACTGAGGAAGGACTGCTCAACAAACAACGAACGTGGGAAAATGCAGGAATTCGCGTTAATCACGTGATGGCGACGCGAATTAATTTAAATAATAAATCAGACGACTTAGCAATCCTTCCCTGTTTGTCGCTGTGCGATATCACCTGGCCCTATCATGTTCGTCCTCTTCCGACGGCCGAGAGGCAAGATTCTGTTAATCCCTGTGCTGGTCATGACAATTGGGCTGGTCCAATTCTTGATCCAGAACCAATATCAAATACGAAACACCCTTTCGTACGCCACACGCCCGTTGTGGGATGCTGCAGATGGACCCAAGGAGGTTATTACTCATTATTATGCAGAAGGCATGAAGATGGACTCTCATGCCTGTCTGCTGCATGGATGGAAGGAACGGCAAGCGAAGGACATCAAGGTCATGGACGCCGTTCTCATGAGCAGCGAAGTCGACTTGCTCGAAATAAGGATGAATGAGCTGGACTCAGTCGTCGACAAATTTTTCATCATCGAATCCAATGCAACCTTTACCGGTTTGCCAAAGGAGACTTACTTCGCGAAGAACCGCCAGAGGTTTTCCAAGTTCGAAGAGAAAATCGTTTACGACTTGTAATGATTATCTTTGCTAATATCAACCATGAGGCTTATGATGGATTGACAGTTTACCGGGATACCCACTGCCGCCACAGGGTTCACCATGGGAGGTAGAGGCCGCCACCCGTAACGCCATGACAAAATTGCTCCGATCTTATGCCCAGACCCTTCCTGCAACCACGCAGAGCTTTGTCATCATGTCGGACGTCGACGAAATTCCTTCCAGACATACAATTGCACTTCTCAAAGTCTGTAACTTCGGCGATTCTATCCATCTCCAGCTCCGCAATTTCCTATACAGGTTAGTATGCTTTTGCTCCACAGTGGATCTCTTTTTGACTGGTGCAGCTTTGAATGGCAGGTGGATATGTCCAGCTGGCGGGCCAGTGTGCAAATGTGGAGAGACAATGTCTACTACCGACATTCCAAGAGCGGCAACCGGATCTTGGCTGATTCAGGCTGGCATTGCAGTTATTGCTTCAGAACTATTCCAGAGTACATCGTCAAGATGAAGGGATTCTCTCATTCGGATCGCATTGGGGGAAACATGAGACTACTGGACCCCCGGCGAATCCAAGACACGATCTGTCGGGGAAAGGATATCTTTGGAATGCTGCCAGAGGCATACAATGTGGGTTATGCAATCTTAGCCTCAGTAACTATGGTCATTGACTACGTCCCAGTATCTCGATCTTTTTTCCCAAATGAGCCTCGAACCGTAAGGCTTTCTCGAATCTCGTTTCCTACCCCTCGTTGCTCAACATCATTTCCTGTCAGGCTCAAAACTGCTGTTGGACTCCCGGAGTTCCTGATCAACAATGCCGAGAGATTTCGCTTCTTGCTTCCTAATGGATGCGTGCGTGAAACCTGAAACGGCCACGTTGCCTCTTGTACATTCAAAGAGTTGATGGGAGTTGACATTTCGACCAGGCGTATGTCGCGCTGCATAACTCAGTTGTTGACGGGTGATGATGGATTCTATTCGGGTTTTTGACGCATGCTTATCGTGTGTATGGCTGCCTGGTTTTACGCTCGATTGAATAAGATGGTCCTGTAAGTTTGTACGTCCCTCCGTCGACCATTTGCAACGTTTCGTCCCGACGGGAATACATTGCATAACGTACGTGCCCACAGCGTGTGAGCTGCTATGCGTCTTGGAACCCGCGCACTGAACGGCAGGATCACTGTGCCCTTAAAACTTCCAAATTGAGCCATCCCTTTGTTCCATTCGAAAAAAATTGATGTCATTTTACACCCCTCATACCTACGCGTCAACACGCAGTCTTGCCTCGCCCCTTCTCAGGTAATAGGTATAAAAATGGACAAATCCAGACCCTGCCTCCAACATCTACGAACCCTCACGACCCCCTGTAAGCTTCAATTGACTTTCCAACATATTGCCCCTTTTCTCAACCTGATAATTCAGTGGCATACTTAATGACTTCTGATTCCCGCTACCAACGTGATGTGCCTCGGACGCAAGCGCCAAAAGCACAACCATCAACTCCGACACTCTCTCCCGCACAGGCGATTGCGGAGGCTTGGATGCGGGAAACAGTTGAGAGTCAGGAAATGTGGAAAAGGAATGAGGCACGGGTCCGATTACGATACGAGATGCCCGCCAGGACAGTCCCAACACCGAAGATGTAGGCTCCGACACAGCGCTCCGCGATGAGCCATGTCAACACCGAATCTGAGCCATAATCGCCGGTCGTACAACTCGCCTTGGATGAATAGCCTTCTTACTGGGAACCTAAGAGGCTCATGTCGTTGCTGCGTTTATTCGGAGTGGTCACTGGCATCATAGCGGTTAAGGGAATACTACTCGTCAGGCCAGCCGACGACACATACATGTTCCAACCATGCATTGAGCACGTAGTATTGCTACAGTTTCGGATGCTCATCGCTGTTTTCGTCGTCCTCGTCGTCGATGTCGACGTCTTCCTCCTCCTCGAAAGCGGCTTCAGCTTCGGCCTGGGCTTGAGCGGCCGCCGCTGCATTAGCTATTGCCTCTTCTAGCATTTTCATTTGTTCATCAGAAAGGCCATACATGGATAAGGATGGTGCCGTCCTCGGTTCCACCTGAACAGAATTGACAATGCTCGTGTGAAGGGTTAGTGATTGTGAACTAAGGTTCTGATTCCCCAGAAGGTTGACGGTCAAGGGCGAAGACGAATATTCTGGAGTTGGTTCCATTTGCGCAGGCATGATTTGCAGCTGAGCACGAGCAATCACACTCGCTAATGTGGCTTGCCCTGCGGTGGGATCCAGAGGAATGACCTGTCCCGCGGGCGTACCTAAGGCGTTCCCGACGTGAGTTTGCAACAACCCATGTAAGCCTAAGATGGTCGACTGAATGCCAGAGATGACGGAAGGCTGAAGCTCTCCTTCCTCTACTTGTTCTTCCCGGTAATGTGAGGACGGTAATGAACCGGATACCTTGCCCAAGCTGGTCGCAATACCACTCCAAAGCTTAGCCCTCCTCTCTTCTCGGACTGATTCTTCGCCCTGTTCTTCATCAAGCTCCACCTCCACTATTTCTGCGTTCAAGCACATTTCGCCCTTGAGACCTCGACTCTTGCTACCATTCATGTGCCGCTTTATGGCATCCCTCCGAGAAAATATTTTATGACATCCGCCGCACTTCCAGGCCTTTCTATCATGTAATCTGACATGACGCTTGAGGTCGTGATTCCGGGCAAATGATGCGGCGCAGGCATTGCAGCGAAACGGCCGATGGGCAGCATGGGCGCGTTGGTGTGAGCGAAGGCTGTACAATCGTGAAAATGTTTTACTGCAACCAGCGACCAGACAGGGGTACACGGCAGTGCCAATATCGGGAGGAAATGATGCAGGGTGAGCAGATAGCCACGGGTAGGCGGTGTTTGGAGGGAAAGGCTGAGGATTAGTGTCCGACGATTGACCAATTTGAATGCCACTAAGTACCCCAATGACTTGTATAAGTCCACCAATCTCTTGTAGGGCATGCATCTCCTGTCCACCCCGGGCAGAGGACGTCACAGCGAAAAGAAAT
>Ga0307516_10000139_pt1 | contig 87582 bp, 142 predicted proteins | sample 19_EM_MG_FD_203310 | JGI IMG/M metagenome (GOLD analysis project Ga0307516, IMG submission 203310) | Populus trichocarpa ectomycorrhiza microbial communities from riparian zone in the Pacific Northwest, United States - 19_EM | ecosystem: Host-associated > Plants > Roots > Unclassified | place... | reverse complement strand
GACGACGATATCCGCCAAACCTGCACCAGTGAACGCATCCCGCATGACATCCTCGGACATGCCGTGGGTGTGAGCGACAACGTGTGCGATATCCTTCCGAACCTCCTCACTGTTGGTGCGGAAATCACTAACGATGAGCTTTCCTCCTGACCTTAGGAATCCAGCAAGGATCTTCGTCACATTCCCAACGTCTTCGAAGTGGTGATATGCCATGGTACACTGTTGACAAAGGAGTGAGATCCGGCTGTGAACCTTTCCTCCAGATGGGGTGATGCTCACGATGATGACATCGAACTTCCGACCATCCAATTCACCGGCTTCACCCTTGAGCTCGGCGCGGATTGCCTTCATGCCACTGAAGCCCTCCTTCCCTCCTGTCTCGTTGTACAGGTCAACCATTTCCTGGCTGACGTCAACCCCGAGGATGGACTTGGCGTATGGCACAATTTGCTTGGACACCAGACCTGTCGCCCGCCAGAATCAGGTGCATTCGAAACCTCGGAGCGCCAGAGCCGACATACCCCATCCTGCGGCGAAGTCCAACACCTCCGTGGCATCCTTATCGAATTTGTAGTATTTGAGGATATGCGGTGCGGACAACTGGGCGAGCTCCGTCCCAAGTTTGACCATCTCCTGGTTCTTGGCCTCCTTGTCGAAATGTTCGGCATTGGCCTTGGCGTAATCGTGCTTGCGTCCCGAGGAGTGGTGATGAGGGTCGTGGTGCTGGTGCTGGTGAGGCATGGTGTCGAGAGAGGTACGACTGTGGGTGGGAGCGGAGTCGTGTTGAATCGACGTCGATCCGTTTCCCCACTTCACAGCCACCCTTTATACTTGTACCTTGCCATTGAGTGACCCCTGCATCTGAGTACCTCCCCGGTCCGCGCATCTGTAAGCCTGGTCGTGTTACTCAGCCTCCAAGTGATTCCAAAGCGCCCATTTTCTCACATGTGTGCCATGAGCGCCGCGCCCATATCAGGGCGGGCGTTTCAGGACAGATGCGACGGATCGAAATTCCAACCCCAACGGAGAACCCTTCCGCAGCGCACAGAGTCACGATGTATCTCGATACGTGATATTGGTTATGTGTGTATAGTACACCCCGACGGAGGCCTGCTGCCTCTAGCAACGATAAAGCCTGTTCACGATGCGATCTGCATCACAAATACGTTGGGTGCTTTGTACCCAAGTCTGTTGATCACGTAGTGGTCATTCTTGAGGAGTCCATCGAAGTAGACTTTGTCTCGCAACCAATCTGGTAGGTGTATCCATTAGGGATTAAACTGCGATGCGAAAGCGGACTTGGGCGCACCGATCCGCTTGTAGCGATTCGGAACCTGAGCAGGGGTATAATACATATTCCATCCAGCAGAATTGTTCTGGTTGTTTGTCGCGGTTCTGCGTAGGGCATCCTGCAACCGTGGGGGCAGTGATGAGAATTCCGAATCTGTCACATAGTTATCGGTGTATCTGGGTTTCGACTGTGTCAGGATGCCGACCAAACAGGTATACTGCACAGAGGACGCACGCACTCTTTCCAAATAGTCGTGCAAACATCCTGTAGGGTAACACCCCGTTCGTTCTTGACGATCGTACACCACGGAGAGGATTCACAGATGACCACCAATTCTTGAACACGGGGGAGTGTAGCGGGCTCGTCTTTGGCTGTGAACGGTATATCTCTGTCTCGTGCTTCTGGGTTGAACCCGGAAGTCGACCCTATATCACCACAAAAAGTATGAAGGACGTTCAACCTAAACGCTATCGATGGGCGAGCGCGACGGCTTACCGGTTTGGAGGTGGAAGATGAGATGGAAACCGGGGTTTGAGTTTGTGAGGATGGGGTTGAGCTGGACTTCGGTCTGGAGGAGGTAGAGTTCGGTGGTGGACAGGACGGGCCCGTCTGCATGAGCAATTTGGAATCGGGATCGGAAGAATCAGCGCATCGATCGCTTCCTTGAGAGAAAAGTACGACTGACAAGAGAAACCAGGCGCCCACTTGCTTCCAGGAGAGTCGAGAGCCATAGGGATGGGGAGATGTAAGAGGAAGAGTGAGGGTTACTAGTGGGAAACCAGGTATGCGCTGGTAAGATTTGATCTTGATAACGCGACGCCAGACTCGGATCGTGTCACTCATCCTCTCCCCGGAATTTTTGTTATCTACCCGACTTTCCACATCCAACCCCCCTGATCACGATGCCGCCACGAGGAGGAAACGCGAAGAAAGAATCAGGACGAGCCAAAAAGGCCGAGAACGAAGCAAAGAAGAAGGATACCGCCGCCGCAGACAAGGTACGTGCCACCGTTTCCTAGGACGATCGTACAAGTGATGTATAGACACGAATATCTACAGGAACGCCAGGAGGTATCCAAGTGGGACCAGGGTGTCAAAAAGGATAAGAATGCCGACAAGGAGGCCAAGCGCCAGGAGCAGCTGGCCCGTAAGGCTGAAGCCGCTCGTCTCCTCGCAGAGGAGGAAGCCACCCCACCACCTAAGAAACCTACTCCCAACAAGGGTGGCAACAAAAAGAAGGACAGCAAGCCCGCAGGCCCTGGCGCCCTCCCCGCTGGAGGCGGTCTCGACGCTGAAAGCTCAAAAGAAACTGCCGAAGAACCCCAGGAGATCGAGGGCTTCTCCGCCACTGGTATCGACGATGCCTTGGACTTGTTGGAAGTGGTCAATGCCAAGACGGACAAGGCGAGCGTTGGCCAACAAGCTGCTGGGATCGAAAGGCACCCAGAGGTGATTGTGGACGTTAGCATTTATGCACGGCTTGCTAAGACATATCCGTGCTCCCTCGCACTTACAGCGAAGGTTCAAGGTGAGAACCCGTTCAAACACCCCAGCGGTCTGCCGCGCTCTTGCATATGCTCACGTGTTTCGATTCATCAATCAGGCTGCCTTGGAGGCATACAAAGAACGGGAGTTGCCTGAACTCCGGGTTGAGGTAGACAGATTTTCTGATTCGGTTCCTTGTCGGCGGCTGTGTCTGGATGCTGACTGTCACCGACGTCCAGCACCCAGGTTTACGTCTGCAGCAGTACGAGGAGCTTCTCTTCAAGAAATTCCAGAAGGCTCCAGAGAATCCGTGAGTGCATTCTGTCGGCCTCGCTTTGGTCCGATCATGCGAACGCTGAAAATCGATCTCGAACAGATTTAATCAAACTGCGGTCTCGTACGATGCGAGCAAAGAAGAAAAGGTTGATGCATTGAAAAAGAAGAAAGTGGCGACAGAGCAACGCCTCAGGGATAAACAGTAGGACTGGTTCGCTTGGACAAATGCCGAGGCGCATCCGGAGCACAGCGCTCCGGGGAAGCAGTGGGTCGTGGCAGTTGTGGGGACACGTCGGGCTACTGCGAAGGACAGCCGGAGGGAGATGATTATGAGAGTGGGACAGCGGGAAGCGGTGCAGTCACTTTGGATCTTCTGTTAGAACGTCAAACCCATCCGGGTCATAACCGTGGCTCACACGCTTGGCCTGTGTAATGAGAACTCTTGTCAAGTCCATAAAAGGGCTGACTGTACTTTCCCTCTCTCTATCCACCCCCACTCCACCACTCCAGACGCTTCGACCGACGATGCCACAGACATTGAACTACGGAGATTTCGCCGTCGACTTTCTCGTCAACACGTTTTCTGCTGGGCAACACACCCAACAGCCAAAACCATCGTCACCGATGACAAACACTCTGATTGTCACTGGCATATCTCGTCCTTTCTTCCAAAATCCTACTATGGTTTCTGTTCTCGAGCGACACTTTCAGCTGTTCGGTCGCGTGCACTCGTGGGTTCAGTTACCGAGCTTCGGAAGGATAATGGTTGTCTACTTCGATGAGGAGGATGCTGAGCGGGCGAGGCAGGACTTTGATGCCACTGCTCTGAAGCACACACATGACTGGTAAGCACTTATTGACCCTTGCCTGGTTCGCCCCATGCCGATTGATCATAACTTTAGGCCGGAGAGCATCAAGTCGCTGAAGGTGTATCGTGCGGACCGGACGGAGATCGAGAGGGATCCGTCGGAACACTTCCTCCAACCACCACAACACGAAAAGAACTTCCTCATTTCCCCTCCAGGCTCACCCCCTGTTGGGTGGGAGCAAGTCCGTGAGGATGCTCCCAACGCAACGCCCCTTGCAGAGGACCTGATCCATGCGCTACGGAAGTTGGAGATCGACGCGCAGTTCCAGAGGACGAAGGTTGATGGTCAGAGGGGACTAGAGCTGTTGCTTGCGCCGGAGGAAAGCACGGACGGGATCAGCGTGTATGTCGAGGACTGCGACATCGTTGAGGACGACGAGGAGGAGATTACAATCGACATCGAGGAGACTGGAGAGGGCTGGGCTTACGGAGAGTACTCACAGTATCGCATGCCGCCTCCCAAGTTTGTGCCCACCGCTCTCCCGCCTCCGCTGGTGTCTTAGATCGGGCGGCTCTTGTTACTTGTTATCCTCGGACATTGTGATTGTCATCATGCAGCGTGTTTTAGTTTCTGTAGCATCATGTGATCAGACCATAAAACTGTACACCCTCCCGTTTTTCCCACCTCTGTTGATTTGAAGCATTAACTTGCTTTCATCGCCGACAAACCCCCTCCTCAAATGGCCTCCCAGCCCTCTCAGCAGTATGCGTGTCCGTCTGAATGCCTATGCTTGTCCTCCGGTTCCAGCTCACATTTTCGCACAGTCCGCGCCCAAAAAACCCTCAGTTTGACCAGCGGTTCGCCATCGTATTCGCCGCTCGAAGGCGTCCAAACCCCAGATGTCCCCGCCCGGACGTATAGGTACAGCGACGACGGAAGGCTCTACGCATACGCCCTCCCTACCTGGTCCGTATCACGGCGGCGAACGCTCCGATCTATCCGACCCTCATTTTTATTCCGCTTTGATGCAGCGTCCGGATATTCATGGCAGAGGGTGCACAGCTGCTTCGCCAACTCGACCTGCCGAATATAATCGATATAAGCTTTTCTCCGAGGGGGACTTACCTGTCTACTTGGGAGCGGCCTGGTGAGTTGTCTCAACTCGATAGCAATCCAAATTTCCTGGTTGGATTGCTTGCTGATTGACCACTATTCCTCCCCTCACAACCCATCGGTTCGGTTCACCTTGTTCGGTTTGCGTGCGCAGTCAAACTGGAGGGTGGCGCTCAGCATAAAAATCATCGGGTCTTCAGTGTTTCCACTGGCGCAGAGCTCATCGCTTTCAGCCAAAAGGCCCAGGAGGGTTGGGACCTACAGTATACGATATCCGAATCGCATGCGATCAGGCTAGTCGGGGCAGACATCCAAGTATACCGACCTGCGGAGTGGTCCAAGGGAATCGTCGATAAGCTCAAGGTTGAAGGCGCTACTTCAGTTGTCCTCTCCGCTGGGTTGAATCCTTCTGTGGCGGTCTTCGTTGCTGAGAAGAAGGTGCGTACGCCAACATCGTGTAGTACAACGCCTTGAGTCGCTCACGCGTCCGGTTTTATGTTGTCGTAGGGTCAACCCGCGAGCGTGAAGATTTATGGCCTCGTGTCACTCTCGTCACCGCCCACCTGTCAGAAGTCGTTCTTCAAAGCAGACCGCGCACAGATCAAGTGGAATACGCTCGGCACACAGGTACTTGTGTTGACTCAAACGGAAGTTGACAATTCCGGAAAGAGTTATTATGGCGAGACTGGTGGTTTTTACCTCCTCAGTGCCGCCGGAAACTTCGACCTTCGTTTAACCCTCGACAAGGAGGGTGGCATCCACGATTTTAACTGGAGTCCGAACTCTAAGGAGTTCGTGGTTATCTATGGATGTACGTCATTTGCCCATATTCCCATTTCGATACCAGTTACTGAAGCAAGGGGGCCGACAGTTATGCCGGCGAAGGCCGCCTTGTTTGATCAGAGAGGGCGCCCCCTCCACGACTTCGGGAACAACTTCTACAACTTTGTTTCGTTCAACTCTCATGGTCGGCTGGTTGCATTGGGGGGCTTTGGAAACCTGAGGGGGACGCTTGATATCTTTGATCGGAGGTCTCTCGTCAAGGTTACCACCATTGATGCAGAGAACGCATCCTTCTGTCAATGGTCGCCGGATGGTCGATTTATCCTCACCGCTACGCTCTCCCCTCGGCTTCGTGTGGACAATGGGATCAAGATATGGCACTGTTCTGGTGGCTTAATGCACGCCGAATCGATCGACGAGCTCTACCAGGCTTCTTGGCGACCTATACCCGTTGACCAGGTACCCCAATTCGGTCAGACGATACCCCCCGCCCCAGCACCGCACTCGAGCGTCTCAGAGTTGGCAACAACGACGAGGGTTATGACGCCCGTGAAGGCCCCATACAGACCTCCTGGTGCACGAGGGCTGGAGGCGTCCTTGGCCTACCGTCGGGACGATAGCGGAGAAAGCGGACAGAACACCCCTACGAGGCGTCAGAGCCCTGGGCCAACGACGAACGGAAGGAGATACATCCCCGGAGCGCCAAAGAGCCCTTCACCGAAGCCAGATGGAACTGGAGGTCCGGGGAAGAAGAAGCAAAGGGGCAAGGATAGAGGGCCACTCAGTCCTGGGCTGCAGCAACAGTTTGAGCAGAATGGTAGGAGGTCGGTGGATGTCAATGGTGGAGGGAGGCAGCCCCCGCCACCCGTCCCGCAGGATCCGTCTGAAACTGGCGATCCGGCTTTGGACGCGAACGCTAAGAAGGTTCGGAACCTCAACAAGAAGGTTAGTTCTACTTGCGCCATTCGCGTGCTGATTGCTGACCTTGGCATCGATACAAATAGCTGAAGGCGATTGAGGAGCTCAAAGAGAAGGCGAAGAGGGGAGAGAGGTTGGAGGCGACACAACTTAAGAAGATTGACACGGAAGCGGAGATCAGGAAAGAGTTGGCCGAGGTTTCTATCTCTTGATTGGGTTTAGGTACGGCCCCTCAATTCTGGGTGGTACTCCCCCTTCTCGTGTCCTCTTGAAAGTCGTTGCGCTCGTCTGCTTTCTTATTGGATATCTGGCAGGCGTTCGATCGATCTAAGTATTTACTTTTTCCTATGTGGTCTTGCAATCGCGCCGACCCCCTACGACGAACCCGGGCCCAACACAGGAGACGTAACGGCCGTTCAAGATGAATTATTACTGATACAAATGGTTGTGCCGCGCTTCGTCCTGGCTCGCTCAAGCACCCTTCCCGCACACGGCCTCCTTACCAGCCTTGAATGCTTCCTCGTTGCCGGCGATGCTTCCATAAGCCACCTTCACTGCACCGGTCAACACGTTTGACGAGCCGGTCCAGGTTGAGCTCGGCCCGACGTCCTTTCATTGGTCTCTTACTGCACGAATGAGAGGCCCGTAAAAACTCGAAGAAGGTAGGAGTAAGATGGTGTACTAACGTGGTGTGTCCTCTTTCAGTGGTTCGATGCGGGTCGACTCGATGATACCCGGCCGTCCTTCAATTACGCCCGGGGTATTCTTGAAGTTCTTCCTTGCTTGGATGTGACCCTGGAAATCCGGTCCAGCACCAGCTCCCAGTTCTTCCGTGGTCGGGTCCTCGGCCTATTCTCGCGCTTGAGGTCAACAGAAGACCTAACCGAAGGGAGGGACGTCGGGTTGGCGAAACCGGGGTCGATGTCGGAGCCTTTGGCGACACCGAGGTTCCTATCATTGAGAGACATGATTGGTACAGAGGGTTACGATGTGAGGTGAGGCGAGTGTGATCAAAAGTGCAAGTTGGGTTATTCGGAGCGCCCGAGGGCGTAGACCACAGACGTCGTTTTATAGGTTTTTGAGGCGTCGTCATAGATCTCCATAACTACCGGGGCTACGCAAGGCGGGATGTGAGTGGCGCGACGCTTGGGATCACGCTTGAACCTGATTTGCCGTCGGTCACATGTAGCAACGGCTCCCAAACCACGAGAAGAGCGAGTTTGGTTGCCGTGTCCTGTGACGTGCAAAAGTCGACCACCGCTTCCTTCTTGCATGGAACACTGGAGACGTCTGAAAAGTCACTGTCCTCCCTATCGGAACAAGGTTCGTCGGCCTTAGTTTCTGAACCGGGGGTGGCTAATCTAGGTCGAACCATTGTAGACTGCCAACTGGGGTGCAGTGGAGTCCAGGTTTCTTAACGCCTGTAACCTGAGCTTTCACGATGCCTGGGACGCTGGTGAGCCCAAACGCTGGACTTCCAAGGATGTCTCTGAGGACGAGGGCGCTGTGCGGCACCGCATTGGCGTTCAATATCTCGGTGGATACCGTGACCCGGCGTAAACGGACCGACACGGGGCGGAGAGCGGGCCGAGGAGATACAGACCAGAGCGCGGTTCGGTGGCGGACGAAGAGCCACATATGAAGGAAGAAATTGCGACAGTCGGGGCCGGTGTCGTTGGTCGCGGCGCAGATCCACCACGAGCAATCAAGGTCGACAAACAACTCCAGTGAACGTTGAGGTTAACGCGCTCGAAGCCGCGATTAATCGGGTCCCCCAGAACTTGGGAGTGCCGCCTACGGTGCTGATTTCCGGGGGATCCTGGACAAGTCCCAGAGAGAAGTGACTTACCGTACCCACAGGGTTCATCGACTTTGCCACCTCCACTCCCGAGCAGCTACTACCCGCCGGTAGCTTCGGTTTGGTACGAGGCGAGGCATAACGAAAGTGGATGGCCGAATCGGCCCTGGTGATCTCAAGGCTGACTGCGTGGCACCAACTTGGAAGTTGGCGTAAAAGGCTGTCTCCCACCCAGCCGTTGACGAAGCTTGCATTAGTATATGCGGCAATATGGCACCCTATAAATCCGCCGGGTATGGGCAGGGGTTCGGTGAAAGATGCCTGGGGGCGTTGCAGTCCACGACTTGTTTCGCACCTGGCTACCGTATCGTACAGCCCCAACCTAAATGAAACCTCGTCGGCCTCTGCCACAGACTACGACAACAGGTTCTCCTTTCAGAGCCTGCTTGCGCTGAGTTTCTGCGGGAGTCCATTCCACCGTCCAACGTCGCGGCTCTTGTTCCTCGGGGCCCCATATGGGGACGATGCTTCTGTGGTGTTTATGTATAATAGTAGTCCTTATGATCAGGGGCGTAGGTCACTACCGCGAATCCATGCGCATCCGCCGTTCCAACCACTTTAGCTCCCTCAACAACCTCGTCTCGTCGTCGGATATGTCCATACCCTCCTACGATAGTAACCTCGGATTTGATTTTCTCATACGTGCGAGTGGTTTCGGAGCCCACAAAGTGATGAAGAGGTTCAAGGAACGATACGACCATACAAGGTTCTATAATACCGTGGCCGGGCTGGCAGTGCTTTGTCCGCGACTCGTTCCAGTCTAATGGTTGTGTGCAAACATTTTATGAAAGGCGCATGCCCGGTTCGAGCAGCTGGTCGATGGTCGATGGACACCGAGGGAGGATCTCCCGGAGGTCGGTTTGAAGAGTACTCGTCGCAGGTGTGGCGACCATGGCGAACATAAGATGATCCCCACCAGTATCCCGACAGCAGTACTACTGTGTCCAAAGAAAGTGCTAACCGGGTGCCTCCATCAGGTTTGTATGTGTTTGGGGTCGGCCCTCCCAGTCCGTCCGTGGAAACTCCTCCGCTCCATACGCTTGGCATCCCCGATCCGTTCGTCTGTGTGTGTTGGGTTTCGACCTCGGGCGACAATCGCCATCGTCACTGCCCATTGAACTGGCCAACTGCCACATGCTGCGGCGAAGCCTGCCGACCTCGGAGCTCGTACACCTGTGAGGCGCTTTGTATCGCCATGGGTCATCATTCGTTGTATCCACTCGATGGGGCTCCGACACTTTCTCTGATCTCTCCATTGTGGAGTGCAAAGTCATTCATAAATTGGGCCGACGCCACCACCTCCTCTGGCAGCAACTACCATGTCTACCGACTCTACCGTACGCCAACCCCGAGTGATTGTGCTCTGTTTCGACGGTACTTCCAACGAATACGGTGCTTCGGTAAGCCTCTACACCAGCCACCTTGTCGCGTCTCGCAAGATGGCCTGACTCGCGACCCAGAATACGAATGTCGTCAAATTCTACGCTCTTCTCGACAAATGCCGTCCATTGAACCAGATCGTGTATTACCAGGTCCAGCATTCGCGTCCCAGCCTGACTTTCTCACCAACCCTGACTTCCGTTGGCGCAGCCCGGCGTTGGGACGTTTGTTAAACCCGGAGTCGTAAGTCCTCTGTTGGAGTGGTTAGCCAGGACCGCAGACCTGGCCATCGCATGGTGCGACACCCTTTTCGAACGGTCCGACGATCCGCCCACTTAACGTTCCCAGGTACCTCAATGAGCACGTCCGCGCTGGATACAAGTTCCTCATGCAGAACTACCGGCAAGGCGACAAGATCTGTCTGTTTGGTAGGCGGAGTCTTCCCTCCAAGTGAAGTCATTCATCGCATCACCATCAGGATTCTCCCGTGGCGCCTATACGGCTCGGGCGTTGGCTGGATTCCTGTTCAAGGTATACCACCCAGCCCAAACAGATACCGAAGTCGAAGTTGAATGATGGCGTACAGATCGGGCTTCTGCCAAGGGACAACGAGGAACAGGTCCCATTTGCATATCGGCTCTACAAGCGGACGGACAAGGTCGGATGTCAACTCGCAGCAGGCTATAAGCGAACTTTCTGCACTCCAGTCACGATAGATTTTGTTGGAGTATGGTACGCGCCCCTAGCATTCATCATACTGGTCAGCGTTCTGACGAGCCTATACAGGGACACTGTTGCGAGTGTTGGGTTACTCTATGGCCGCAACTTACCCTTTACCATGAGCAACGAGGCGGTGAGGGTGTTCAGACACGCGCTGTCCCTGGATGAAGTGAGTATTCATCACTCCCGTTGATATCCTGGATGCTTACGTCCTACCTCAGCATCGTGCTAGGTTCCAGCCCAATATGTTTCATCGTGAAAGTCCCGATGAAGAGTCTGCCGAGAAGAATCCGGAACACTCTGACTGTGCAGACTCATCGAACCTGCAACCTTCCCCAGTGGGCGCCGATATCCAACAATCGCGGCCAAAAATGACAACGTGGAAGATGACCGTCCGGAGGCTGTCTGAGATAGAACGCTACAGGGCGGCGGGAAGGATGGATGACATTTCTAGCAGGACTAGGACTGTCGCACTGGACCGCGCTACTCTACGAAACACTGGGGTAGGGCTTCTTCAGAATGTAGAAGAAGTTTGGTTCGCGGGATGCCACTCGGACGTGGGCGGTCGGTACCATACGCTCCACCACGAGTTCTAAATCTAACCGTTCTGAAGGTGGAACAGTGCCAGATAACTGTCGATACTCCCTCGCCGATATCCCCCTCCGATGGATGGTCAAGCAGGTCGTATCCTCCCAATGTGGCATCCTTTTTGATCACACCGCTCTCCGGAGGGCCGATATCGATATCTCAACTATCGTCTTCGCGGACCCTCACCAACCCACTGTCGGAGACTTTTGGGGGGAGGGGACCGGGAAGTCCGAATCTCCATCTACAGCCTCCGGTCGTGGAAGTGGCGATCACGCTAATGGGAGCAAAGCCGCAGAACCGTGGCCGGCTGACCAGGATGTGCTGACCGATAGCCACGACGAGCTGAAGTCACGGATGATTTGGTGGACGTTGGAGCTAATTCCGATGAAGTATGCATGGCAAGAAGTGAGCGGGAAATGGAATGCAAAGTGGGGGTAAGATATCCGTTGACGCAATCTTGAACGCTTGCTGAGAGAGGTCTCTTAGATTCAACAACGGAAAGGGTAGGCGGATTCGTGAAGAGGAACCACACTTCCACAGGTCGGTCAGAGAGAGGATGCTCGTTGAAGAGCTGGGTTACCGACCAAGAGCCAGGTGGAATGTAGGCAAAGAGGTTTACGTGGATTGAATTGTAAAGCGTGGTGCCAGCCCGCCCGAGGCCTGTATCGCCCGCGGGGTGAATTGTACGCTCCGTCGCCTCAACTCGTGTCAAGGTGAAACAATTCCAAGGAACGTGGTGGTAAGTTCGAAGCGGATCCGTTCGGGTGATGATAGCAGCCCGGTTTTATCCCTGCAATGTTCGTAAAAGTGCGGTTTATGGGAAGCTTCGGGGACCATGGGGTTGACGCTCATAGTGAAGCGATAAAACTGCGCGGTGAGAGTGGAACGGCAGCCGCTTTGAATGCGGGTGGGATCGGCACGCTTCGCGGCCGGTATCCGCACAGGAAGGGGGCGGCTCGAAGACCTCGCGAAGGGGAGAACAAGAGAGTGAAGCGATGGGAAAATGGGGTCAGGTGAAGAAGGTAGTGGAGATATATGGTGGTTGGTCCTGTCATGTTTCAAGGGTTTGGAGATTAGGGCCCCCTGCATCTCATGGGAAAGAAGCGGAACAGAGGGGAGCGCTGGGAGAAAAGGGGCCCAACTCCTGACCACCCGACCAGGCTAGACTCGCGCCTCGAGCTCGTGTCCCCCGGCCAGGGATAGACACGGTAGCACCGAGATGACCTTTGCCGTGGGATGCACATAACGCAGCCACAGAGAAATCGAGGAGGATTTGGAGACGGGGTGATAAATGGAACTAACCGATTCAGGGTCGACCGCTATAATCCACATAATCCAGGGAACAAAGTCTTGGCGGATGAGCGGATTGAGTGGTCTCAGGGGAGCGGCTAGGGTCCTCCCCGAGATATTCCACTGGCTGCCTAACCCGGGACCCGTATCTTCGTGCGCCCCCTGGTTCTCTCTGGTGGGGTCGGTAACGTGCAGGCTGGAGTGTGTTGGGGTTTATGCAGTATGAAGTGACGGGAAGTGAGCATAAACACCATAAGCGTCGCACTGATCTGCCCCTAAAATGTTCTCCAACTGCGGGCAGCTCGGCTTCTTCATCTTTGCCACGTACGGGGCAATAAGTCTGAGGATCTCATGGGTCTCTGGTCCCTGGTGGGATGTGGTAGTGACAGGTGGTCGATTGCAAGAGTTATTACGGAGGTCCGTAATCGTTTCACGGTCTCTCGCGACGGATAACTGTGGTGTATGGTATGCGGAATATCTAGGGGTGCACAAGGCACCGTACGCGTTATCAATGCTGGTCGTAGGAGGTGTAGGTGGTTCGATGACCAAGCTGTGGTTTCGATGCAATCGGGATTGGTTGTACCCACGTTCCAACTGGGGAGGTGATGTAGGCGGATGTTCAAAGAGCATCTTGGAATCGCCTTGTCCCCGAAGGAAAGAATTTGGCCCGTGACTCCCGACTGACGACGTGGACAGCAAAGTCCCCAGCATCAATCATCGTCCAGCCGTCATTCGTCCTCCGTTTTGAGTTCGGGGGCAGCGTCACTGGTGGGGAAGATTGGAGCAGCTGAAAGCCGGGCGTGGTAGATGCGTCAGAACCCTTGTCCACCGGTGGGAACGGTACGTTTGCTTACGGATTTACGGACAACCCGCACCACTGCTTCAATTGCTCCTCGGTTTTCTGTCCCTTCCTTCACCTGCACGACCCGAGTTGGACTCCGGCTTTGAGTGATGGAGATGCGACCTCACCTGTGCAAGTACAATCCAATTCCATAGTCCCCCAACCATGCCCGTAACAACACCCTCTCCAGCGTACGTCCTTCCTCTCTTCCGCCGGCCCTTCGGGATAGCATCCGGGAGGGGTGGCCCTGGAGGCGTCGGTATCGGCTCACAAACCAGGAGTTGGGATTGGTCCAAGTGAGGGGAAGTCTTTAGAGCAGCATGGAGATTTCTTATTATCGTCGGTACGCCTTCGGGAAGAGGGGTGGGACCGTTGTGAATCAGGTGCGGAGCGTTCTGCCTCACAAACGGCGTCGGGTCAACAAACCACGGTAGTCTGCCAGCCGCAGCGGTAGTAGTCGTAGAAAGCTGACGACGCCCGAGAGAGTTGAGTTGCCTCAGAAGTGATGAGGACATTCGAGTGGGATCGTTTCGGCGAGTCCCGAGCTGACCGTCGCTTGTGATATCCCTCGCCTGGCATTTCCATTAAACGTCGCCCGTCTTCGACGCGGCACGCACAGCAAGAGCCCAAACGACGACCACGGACGAGCTATGGCTGGGATGACCGGGACGCGAGTTAGTCTTGTGGTGTTCGCCACATCGTTCCTGCTGGGTGCGTCCACCAATCCGCCTGTTTCGAACTCAGACCTCACTCTGCTCCATCCAGGGTTGTTGTTCACGCATTGGATCGCAGACTCGTTAACACTGTGGAAACCGCCGGCCACAGAAGAACGGTTGCTGATGTCTGCGACGTACTACGCTGCGATCGCCAGAGCACCGATCGGATTCCTCTACTTTTTCGCCTTCTTGGCCATCGGTGGCGGTCTGACCATACTTTTGTGTCTCCGCGAAGGCGAGGCCGGGAACCTCATGTTCGATGGGGGGAGCATATGTTCGTACCCTCACACCTCTTTCCATTCGTTGTGCTGAGACTCTGCCCGCAGTCCTGTATGCGACAGCATTGGCAGTGTACATGCATACCGTCCTTCCGAGTAAGTCCTAAGCCGCAGCGCTCCCGCCCAGACCCGGGTAAGCGTTTGACGCCTGGCTCACAACCTTCCTCTTTAGACCTCAGAGCGAACTTCATGACCTTACCCGAGCTTGTGACAGAGGTTTCTGAACCTCTAAAAAGGTCAACACTTGAACTCGCGTCGTCCCACCTTGTCTGTAGCGTTTCTCTGACGGGTGTACTGGCGCTACAGGCAGGTCGGTGGTGGGCTGAGAACAATAACGACCCCGATGACTGAGACTCGTCCGCCCTTCACCACCCTGACGGTTTATGTTGCTGTGTTATGTATAATACGGATAGACAATCTGCATGCTGCATCGTTTGAAACAGGCAATAATAAGCATCAGCCGTTGGGACGGTATACAAAACTTATAATGCTACATCCAGATCATAGTGATTGAACAAGGGTTCGGGGAAGTACCTCGCCCTCACTGTCCTTCCACCAAAGAACCGCCCATCCAACTCCCTGACCGTCTTCCAAGCCCCGACGGGACCGGCGAAAAGGACAAATATTCGGACCGCATCATCAGGATTTAGAGGAGGGGGCTTGACAAGGTGAACGACGACTCGCTCAACTGTGCCATTCTTTGAGCATTCGTCCCCTGTTTATCCTGTCAGCGAAGGTTCAATGTCAGGGGGATGACGAACGTACCGATTTCTTCCCTCAAGTCACCATCATCCGTGTCTTCAGGACCAACCATGTTCGTAAGGACCACCACTCGACTAGGTTCTCCAAACCTGATGCGATCCTCTCGCGCCTGGGTGTCTTCATTGTCGTTGATAATCCTGCCCATCTTGGATCCAACGCCAACGACTTTACCCTCCTTCTTGCCTTTACCTTTACCCTCGCGAATTTGTTCTACCTTCAATGCGTTCACGATACCCTGGCCATCCGCTCCCAGACCCTGTCCTTCCTGGTAGCCCCATCTCGCCATCATCCGCTCAGCGAAAGTGGATGGATCGGGCCTACAGATCGTTGAGAACGGCTGCATCGTGAGGATAAACGAGAACATACTGTCCGACAGAATTCTGCGAAGCAGGATTTAAATCTTCTGGAGGTTGGATAGCAGCCAACGCGCCAAATTTGGCCGCAATTGCGGCCGCGGCTTCTCTCTTGCGGGCGACCTCATCCTCGATCGAAGGAGGTGGACCAGGAGGAGGAGGAGGGACGGAAACAGGCGCGAAGGGGTTATATGCCAACGGTGGTGGGGATTCTCTCGATGGTTCTGGCTGGTGCACTTGGGGTAATGAGGACAATGCAGCCCTTCGTTGATACGCATCGTCTCCTGTTTCCTCTACCAAGGAAGGAGCTTGACCCGAGGAAATTGCCATTCGTCGCGCATACGCATCGTCACCGGACATGACCTGGTCGACGGCCACCACGGAGGGGGTTAACTGTTGTGGACCGGAAGAGATTGCAAGACGTCGTTGGTAAGCTTCATCCCCGGTCATGTCTGTGTTAGCCGGGGCGGCGGGTGCACCCAACCCTCGAGGTACGTCATCCTCATCTCGATTCCAGTGGTCATAGTCATCGTAGCGGCCTGCGGAGGGACAAGTGAGACAATGGACCCATCGCATTTGACGACGCTACGAACCTGCTTTATGTGGCCGTTCACCCTCAGAACCACTCCCCACGCTGTCAGTATAACTGCTGCTCCTGTAGCGCTTGTTGGCACCCATCCGTTTTTCTTCCAGCGCACGCCGTCTGCGTTCCGCCCTATCACGTTGTCTCCATATTTTGTATTCGTTGTAGTCATTTGGTCGGGTTGGGTCGTAATCCTCATTCGGGTCCCAGAGAGGGACGGCGGGAGCGTTTTTCTGTAAAAGTGGCGTTAATATGAATACTCTGTGGACTGTAGGCGTCCCATCCACCTTCTTGTTTTTCTTTCCCCCTCCCCCTGACTTCTTGTTTTGACCTCGTTTATTCTTAAAACCATTCACGTCCTCATCCAATACCATCGAAGGAGGTTTGACCTTCTTTCCCCATCTCTCAGGCTGGGCGGTTGACTGGGGATCCGGGGGCGGATTCGAAAGTGTTTCGGAAGTGGTAGGTGGGGCGAAGACCACGGCGGTGGCGGATATGGTCGACGTTGATGACAATGTCCCCCCGGTGATAGAACCCGGCATCCTGGGCACGGCGGGTTTCGATTTCTGCTGAGCATTGCGTCGTACTGGGGCGAACGCAAGAGAAGCAGACCATCCTTTATATTCGATGACACATGATTAAGTTCGCTTTGTATGACATCTTTCTGTTCAAGGAGGCAATACCGGCTGAGGCCTTCGTGGAGGCTGATCCTGAGTCTGCGGGAGTTTGATCGCTGGCCGAAAGCTGAGCCTTGCTGGTCGGTTGCTGCTCTAGAGGGGGTTTTTCGACAGGGGCCTGCTTTAAAGGCGCAGACGATGAGGAGGCTGGCGTCTCTTGATTGGTGAAAGGTTTTGCAGTGGTGAACTGGATTCCACCGTAGAGACCACCCGCTCGACCAGACATGGTGATGATCGCGGTTTGTGGACAAGGAGGTTTGGGTGACGCCCACGGTCCCACAACTCCGTCCTCGATCCACAATGACCGGAGAGCGCAAGCCCACCCGCAAACGGGCTCGCCCCGACGAGAACATTGTCACTTCTACCATCGTCAGCCCTCGCAAACGGCAGGCAACCGGCTCGAGCAGATCATCCACCACTACCGCGACGAACACCAGTTCCGAAAGCACTCCAGAACCTCGGATCGTCCAGAGCCCGTACTTCTCCCCACCGAAGAAAACTCATGACAGTGCTCGTAGGAGGAGGCTCCTCGAGGCCGCGCGGAGTTTGTTGAATGAGAATAGTCGCTTCATAAAGCGCCCCTCCGCCACCGCGTCGCCTGCAGAACCAGTGGAGGCCAGGGGACGCGATCGGCCGAGTGTCGCTGAGACTACTGCCGCGATAACTGAGCACCTTGTGTCTGAGTTGACAAAGACAAAGTCTGGGAAACGAAAGACGCGTAGAGACCCCAAGCCCGTCTCCCTTGAAGAGCCCACTGAACTCTCCGGTGATGGGAATCTGACCGCTTTGGAGAAGCAGGTACGCGTTTGTGTTATATACGCATCTTTCTAACCTTAGACGCGCCGTGACAGGTATCAAGCATAAAGAAACAGTACCCAGGTGTTGTTCTTATGTTTGAGGTTGGCTATAAGTGCCTTCTCTACGAGGAGGATGCCCAGGTATGATCCCATTACAAGTTCCCACCCTCCTCCCTCACAAAGTCCCCCAGATTGCCCATAAAGAGCTCGGGGTGCAGTTCTCTAAGGAGGGTAACATGTCCACTGCCATGGTTCTTATGGAACGTCGGGGTCTGCACCTGAAAAAGTCCGTAGGGTAACTTTAGGTCTGGTTGCCAGCGCTGACGACTTGTGTCTTAGGCTTCTCTGCCGCGGGTATAAGGTTGGACTCGTTGACCAGATGGAGACTCGCGCTTTGAAGAAAGTTGGGGAAACCCGAAATGAAACTTTTAAGCGGGAAGTGACACGGATTTACACGGTCGCCACATACGTGGACGAACTGGGTTCAATGGATCAGGACCATCCCCCTACCCTGATGTGTGTGGTAGAAGAACCTGGGGGGTCGAACGGCGACACGACTCGCATCGGCATGACCATCGTGTGTCCTACAACGGGGGAGGTCACTTACGACGATTTCCAAGGTGTGTGGAACTAACAATGCTTGCCTCACCGGACTTACGGTAGAGTGTCAGACAAAAGAACAAGAAGTGAACTTGAGGTTTGTCATGTTCACGTATCGGATTATTCGAGTCTCTGAGGGATGGCCAGAACCGCATCATGCACGCGAGACCGCATGAGCTTTTACTTCCTGAGAGCGGTCTCTCAAAGGAAACGGAACGGTTGCTCACACACTACGCAAAGTGAGCTGATTATAACGACTGTCGAGCCCAACTCACGCCTCTCTCAGGTACCCTGACGGTGATATCGTGGTGCGGATAGAAAGGTTCGACGAAACCCAGTCGTACTCCGACGCACTTTCGTATATTTCCAGGTTTTACACCGATAGTGGTATTGTCGCTCGCGAGTCTTGCGAGTGAATAACAGCTAAATTTCTTGTCAGCCCTCGTCGGACTCCTAATCGGATACCCCCAGCAGGTGGTCATTGCGCTGGCGCATATGGTCAAATACCTCTCCAAGTTTGACATCTCTAGAGTTTTCCGCAAGCAAACCAGGTTTAAGCAGTTCACAGAACGCAATCATATGTTACTAAACGCTAATACTCTCACAAATTTGTGCGTCACCCATACCACTCCTTTACCTTCTTGGTTAATCATTGCCGACGCCGCAGAGAGATATATCGCAACGAAACCGATTATAAAGTAGAAGGATCATTACTGTGGATCTTGAATAAAACCAAGACGAAATTCGGACTGCGGAAGTTGCGGGAATTGCTCGGGCGACCGCTCTTGGATACCAAGTGAGTCGCAGTCGGGGAGTTTTTGGCATCTGTTCACCCAGCCTAGGGATATCAACAACCGTCTCGATGCCGTTCAGGAGATACACGACTACGGCGAAAGCAAAGCCATCAGTGCACTGCTGGAACTGTTGTCTAATCTCCCAGACTTGGAAAAGGGTTTGTGTAGGATCCAGTACGGAAGTGTAGGGTCCCTCATTTCCCGGACGCTATGAATACTGATTCCGGACACAGTGTACGCCGTCAGAGCTCTGTGACATCACCGAAGCCCTCCATAGCATCGCAAATAAGTTCCCGGAGTACCACCGACCATCGGATGTTGGATGTGAAGCGAGCATCCTCAACTCCACCATATTTGTGTTACCCAAGTTGCGGTCGATTGTGGCGGAGATTATGGGTCAGTTCATCCACGGCGCCGCAAGGGCAGGGAAGAAAGAGATGATGTGGACTGAATCCTCTAAGTATTACGATCTTGTTAACCGTCATTGTGATGTACGTGTTGTTTCTTTGCCACGCTCGACTCCTCCAATCAGACCCCCACCTAGGTGGTGATCGCCGTTGAATTCGACCTGGACCAAGAATTACAAACAGGTGCTGTATCAAAATCTGCCCTCTCTCGCGGTATCTGATTTTGTGTGTAGTACGCAAACGGCTAGGGGACGACAAACTCGAGTTCAAGAACCTCCCTCACGAGAAGGTGTGTCCGTTCCTGATTCCTCGACATGTTGCATTAAGATGTTCGTATCGTAGTGTTTTGTCGAGATCTCACGGAGACAAATCGAGGGTGGATCTGTAGATATCCCAGATAACTGGGTATACGTAGGAGGGTGAGCGACCTTGTCAGGCTCCGACCTTACGCAAATAACATTGTCCACAGCACCACTGTAGTGAGGCGGTACCGAACCCCAAAGATGGTAGAACTATCGGAAGAACGAGCTCGCGCCACAGAGAAGTTAGAAGTTGAAGCCAACAGCGCCTATGCCTCTTTTCTGACTGACATCATCGACAACTACGGTGCGCGTGTTAGAGATGTCATCAGCAGACTCGCGATGGCGGATTGTCTCCAGAGTTTTGCCACTGTTGCGAAAGAGCGCCTGACCTACGTTCGCCCGAAGTTTACCGAGGACAATACGTTGGAAATCGCGGGAGGGAGGCATCCGATCGTGGAGACCCTCCTCGAGCGGCCGTGTATAGTGAATTCCATCCGATTTGGTGGCCAGCGCCCAGGGGGTGAACCATGCAAAATCATCACCGGGCCGAACATGGGAGGGAAGAGTTCTACAACGAAAATGGTCGCCTTGATTGCGGTCATGGCCCAAGTTGGATCCTTCGTTCCCGCGGAGGCAGTTACGATGGGTATTCTTGATGGAATTATGACCAGGATGGGCGGTACGATTTTGACTTTATGAGACCCTCTCGTGTTGAGTGCTCACAGCCGAATAGCCTCAGACGAACTGGCCAGAGGGCGATCGACGTTCATGGTCGAGATGGTCGAGACCAGCTTGATATTGGAGAAGAGCACGTCCCGGAGTCTTGTCATCCTCGACGAGCTCGGTCGCGGGACGTCTACTTTTGACGGGGTGAGTGGAACCCCCACCCGAAAGCACTGTTTGCGCTTACACCGCTCGTAGATGGCCATCGCCCATGCTACCCTCCGCCAGTTGACACAGCACAACAAATGCAAGACGCTATTCGTCACCCACTACGCTTCCGTCGGAGAGCATCTCCGATGTCGATGGCCCCGGCAAGTGGAAAACCTCCACATGGGCTACAAAGAGGACATCCTAAAGGACGGATCGCGTGGTGTGGTGTTCCTTTACAAGCTTACCCCCGGCATTACCACAGAGTCCTTTGGCATCGAATGTGGGCGTTTGGCCGGACTTCCAGAACCTCTCCTCAAACTCGCAGCGTCCAAATCTAAATCACTGAGACAGTCTGTTGAAGCTCGGGAGAAGCGAAATCGGTATGTGATTAACTATTTTCTACAGCTAGACGGTTCCTTGATGTATATCCTGCTTCAGATCCTTGATGGCGACGAAATTATTGCGAGATTGTCTAGGCACAAGCGGCGCAGCTGCGGTGGAAGAGTTGAAAGACATGGTGAAGGACTTGGCCATCAGCTAGCCTCCGCAGCCACCTTCGTCTTTTTCTTCTTGGGCTTTTGTGGCTTCTCCGAGGGAGCCTCAACTTCCTCCGCCTTTCGCTTGGCCTTCGACTTGGAGGATTTCTCACTACGTGGGGTGGCTTCCCCGGATATCTTCGCCTCCCCTTTGCGAGGCTCAGAGGCACGCGTCGTGTCGCGGACCTGCTTGCACATAGCATGTAGCCCAGTAGCTTGTCCATACTTCTCGGAGTTCATAAGTTGCTGCAACAATCCATCCCATGCATCGGATATCCACAGCAATCCCGCTTCCTTGTCGTTCTTGAAGAATCGCTTTGTCTGGCGGATCGCAGTAAGAACGAACTTGAAGACGTCCTTCATTTGTGTAGTGGTGAGCTCCCCTGAGGTTGCAGAGGTGGTGAGCAAGGTGTTGGTGGTGTCCTGAAGCGACGGGATAAAGGACGAAAGGCCCTCGGAAACACCGTCCTGAACAAAGGGTCATCAGCTACAATGCTATACACAGGGGATCCGCTCTGTTACCTTGGCCGGTATGTTATTGAATAAAAGGTTCAATAACCCTAAAGCCTGGCACTTTCTGTACGTGTTGACAGCATTTCCCGAGACAGACACGTCCAAAATATCCTGCTTCGAGTCCCATGCAACTTCGGGACACCGCCGAATGAATTCTTGGAAAAAGGCGCTATTGAGACGAGAGGCTTTTCGCGTCACAAAGTCTTGAAGGGATTGGCGGTACACGGAGCGAACAGTGCCGTCTGTGCCTGTATGACTAAGGGCTCGAACCAGATAACAACAGCATTGGCCGATTGTTGCGAGACTTTCCGCGGAGGATGCGCGACGGGCCTCCGAGTGCAAATCCTCGAGAATAGAACCGACGTCAATCGTTTCATCCTTGTCCGGGAACTCCTTGAGCTTTCCGATACGTGAACGAAGGATACCAGTCGCCTTCTCAGATAATTGGCTTTCTTCCGGGCTGGCAGTGATGACAAGCTGGAGTAGAGGTGGGACAAGGAGCGGGATATAGGCGCTGGATGGTTGTTTCTTGATGTAGATATCCACAAGGTCGAGAACGCGGTTCTTGAAGTGGGTTGCCTCGCGTTGGGCATTTGCGTCTGAAGAAGTCGTGAATCAACGGGAACAAACTGTGGGGACGGCGACGGCTCCGCACCTTTCCCGCCTTTCCTCTCGCTGGCTCTTGACCTGAAGATCTCAGCGAGTTTATCATCTATCGCCATCATCTGGTCGTCGTCCATAACTTCCTCCTCTTCCGAGTCATCCTCTCCTTCGCTGTCGTCGGCAGGTTCAATCCCACTCATTCGGAGGGCTTCTTCAATCTTACTCCGGAGTTCGAGATCTGGTTCTCCGTCCTCTTCGTCTTCGTCCTCATCGGCGCTTTCTGAGTCTGGGTCTAAGTCTGAGTCTCCAGCATCTTCGTCTTCCATCTGTTCGTCCTCGTCCTCATCTTCACCCTCTTGATTGGGATCTCTTCGTTCCAGTTGCTGTGTCGTGCGTTGAGTTCGAAATATCGACTTCACGGGATGCGACTGAACCCACAGTCAATATGAGCTCGATTGTGCTCCTCCTCAGACGTGCCGAGAGGAGGGAAAACGACTGATTTGCTATAGTCCGAAGGAACATAGTTCCCTTCTCCAAGAAACCAATGAGAGTGTCGGCGAGTATGTCGATAGGGAGTGGTTCGCCCCCGTCTTCGGGCTGGGGTTCGGCATTCTTTCGCTTTTTCTTATCCTTATCCTTGTGGGAAGTATTAGTGGAGAATAACCGGGTGACCCCGTTTACGGTCGTCTGTTGATAAGAAGAAATTGTGAACGAAAACGAGCGCAACAAGCGTTGCCGAAGTCTTACATCGATCACATCTGATCCATCCCCACCCTCGTCGTCTTCCTCTTCGCCCGCGGTGTAATACCGCTGTAGAATGGCTCCGGCAAGAAGCAGCTGAGCGCCCCGGACGGAATGTTGGTCCTCGTCGTTCACCTACAAACACAGTGAGCGATCAAAGTGATGTCCATAACCGGGGTTCGACACACGGTTTTCAGTTTTGTGATTGCTTCCTGGGCCGTGTCGATGGATTTATTCCCAGATTCATCCTCATCGTCAATCGGGAATGCGATACGAACGTTCTTGGACATGCCATCTAGTTTCCTGATAGTGTCCAGTACGTGCAAAACCCAGAATTCGCCGTTGGATGAGACCCCCGCAACTCTCGATACCTTCTCACTCACGCCTTCCAGGTGTTCAGAGCACAGCTCGCGCGGAGTGACAATGTCAAACGCCTCACCTGATTTGATCGACGAGCTCTGTCCGGTCAGCTCACCCAGCGAACTCAACAACTTAATTCTACATTCCTTCCTCAGATCTTCGGAGAATGGAGGCTTCGGTATGTGACGAAGCTAGAGTTGACGGTGAGAATCACGGCACCGCCCAGAGATGTGCTCTTCGGCTTACCCCGATCAAATCGCTCTTCTCGTTCTTCCGTGAGACAATGAATAGACCGTTGAGGGTGAGCCAATCGAGAACAGAGAACACCCAGGCGTCCACTTTCGGTATCGATGCGTCCCGTATTAGGAGGGCAAGCTGGGATATAATCCAAGACCGTCGGGAGAAGATGGCCGTTACATCAGTCCTGGTAGGTGGTTCACAGTAAGAGTCAGCGAAACGTGGTTGGGGCACCCCGAAACTCACGTCGACTCGTCGTTGACCTGTTCGAGCAAATAATTAACATAGACGGCGGTGTCATCTGGGCTCATGGAGCTGATGATGTTCTCCACGGTCTTCGTCTTCGTAAGGCTGTCGAATTGCTTCGACCCATGGACGCCCGTGAGTTGAAGGATGAGTGTGAAGCCCAATGTGGGGTTATTTTGCACGCATGAGTTGATATCCGAGGCCTGACCGTTCGTCTGTGGGTACGGGTACGGATGAAGTGAAGCTTGGGGTGACATACGACGGATAGAGCGGCCTTATGCAAGTAACGATCGCTTTTTGAGAGGTGGTTTATCCAGGAGCGCATGAAATTTTTGGTGAAGAGGAAAGGTAGATCTTGGGAGTTCCGAATCCTAGGTAGCGCCTTTTGGAACAATTGGAACCCCCAATACTTTCGCTCTGGAGATGACGTCGACGAAAAGAGGGATTCTAAGATATGCTGGTGAGTTAAGGAACAGTTTTCCCAGAAAGCGAAGGCTTACCATCAACGACCAAATTCCAAAAATCTTGGAGGGAACCCTTGGGGGAGGCATTTGCGCCCTGGGGTAACAGGGAATCTAAGAGAATGGTCCAGACGAAGTGCAGCTGAGGTTTCCATGCTCCTGGAGCTGCGCTCGACTCGGGGTCTTCCTCTGAGGCCTGAGACTCCTGTTGAAAAATGGAACGGTTGGTTGATTCGGAAGGACGCAAGAACAAACCTTGAGAATATTGGCGACAACCTTCAAGTTTTGTGTTGCCAGGGCGTCTGCGCTCTTGAATACCGGGGATAAGACCGAACTCCAGTCCCTCTCGGGGAACAGTGCTTGCAGCTTCAGAGTCAATGCGAGTTTTTCAGGAGTCCAGCCAGAACCTTTGGCATATATGGTATCAAGGGTCACTTCAGCACCTTGTTCCCTCCATTCCACATCTGACTTTGCCAAAGCTTCTATCGCGGAAGCAAGGACCCACCAAGCACTCTCGCGCAACCATGATTTCTTCTCTCCTAACGCGACTAACGTGGTGACAACCGATTCGTAACCGCCCAGAGATGATGCAGATGTGGAGGAGGTAGGAAGAGTGCCGTTGCGTGTAATAAGTCCGGACTGGATGACGGAAGTAATTCCAAACAACCGAGCGAAGAGATTATCACGTTCTTCCTGGCCGCTCATAGATCCCTGCGTTTTCGACGCATCGAGAATGAGTGTCATGATTTGGCCGCATGTGACGGTATCTAGTCTCGACAACAGCTTCGCACCCCAACTGTCAGTGGGCAGGATTAACGCATGGACAACTTAGCGCACCTCGGTGAGAGCAACTGCAAATCCAAGCCGACTACTCTCCCTAGGACTGGCAAGTCCCCGAATCAACCTCCGGATGGAGTATGAGACATCTTGGGCGTTGAGGGTGTCCAAATTATCCGCCTGGTCCGAGTCCGAGGTTCCCTCCCCATCCGAGGTTTCCACTGGGGTGAATTCCGTCTGGAACTTGTGCAAAATAGCGACGAACTTGGCCGTAGCATCCAACCTCTCCTTCTTCTTGGACGAAGAGAGATTCCAGAAGAGTTCCAGGGTCGTCGACATTATATCAGCCCCACGGGATGGCGGGAGGTATTTTTTCGACAGGTCTCGATCGTCTGGATCACCAAGGTTTCCCACGTATGCTACGCATCTCGTTATGAGACCACGTGACAGATGAATTAAAGTTTCAGCCGTGTCGCATCACCATGAGGCCTGGGGGGGAGTCGACAACTGGTTTCACTGAGGCAGTCAAGGGAATGTAAGTATTTTGGAAAACCAACGAGCGATGCGGACAACTATAAAGGATGATAAGGTATTGTATGTGCGGTGCCTATGCATATGTGTAGAGCGAAATGGTAAAAACGTCCGGGTACAATTACTGTAGCCAGGGATGCGAGCGGTTATCAAGTGAAATGACCCCAGTGCCCTTTGACCCCCGCGCGACACTTCTCACAATCACTCCGGGGACCCATAGTGAACCGGGACCACTTGGGCGGATTCGGCCGGACGGTTTGTGATGTCGGACCTTGGGGAACTGGGGCCGAAATCTCACCCATTTCTAGAGATGGGCAGCTCGCTAACGGCTTTGGGGTTCGAAGCGGCACCTGTTCTGTGTCAGGGGGGTTGGACGGACTATCCACCGGGTTGTTGGAAGATAAAGGGGGTGCACTCGGTGACGCCAATCTCTTTGGTGTTGTTTCACAATCCATTCGCTTAGAGACGGTTAACTGTGCGCGAACGTGATAAGCAGATATAAGGCTCACCACATCACCATCATCTACCCGATTCTCATCAGACGAAGTAAGCTGGGGGATGGTATCGCTCTGGGGCCTGGGTCCCCACGACGGAGTCATAGAGTAACCATCCGGGGAGGGGATTGACGACTTTTGCTGGGAGAAGTCTATGACTGGGAGCGCGGGGTGGAAGATGGGTCTGGGCGGGACCACATCAGTGCTGTTCACAGGGACAAGTGATACTCGCTTCTACGAAATACGGTGAGTTGAGCTCAGGCAGACCCCCAAAGACCAGGGTGCTCACCAGGGGACGATCTACTTGTCCGTCTCCAGACCGGGACCTGGACCTCTTCATCGGGCGAGACGGCATAGCAAAGCTGCTCGCTGAGAGCTTTGGAGAGAAGAAGAGGGGTGGGTGGTCGACCTTCATTGTGGGCTGAGGCTATACGATAGCGGGTGGCCGGACGGGGACCACTTCAAACACACATCAAGTCTCCGTCGGGGTCAAAGGTCGAAGGGGGTTTATGAACGCTCCGTTTAGACGCGCGCCATCGTGACAGAACCGCGCGCGTGACGGACGCATGTAACGTGACATGGAAAGTCATCCTCAACCACGAACTACGATTTTTTGAAACGGGTTATCCTGTAGCAAACGGTTTGCGAAGGTTTGCGAAGGTATTGCCAGGGATTATCAACGGGCTTGAAGCTTCATCTGACTTCCTCCCCGTTAAACAACTGGCCATAGTGAATTTTTGGTCCCGCGCAGATCGTTTTGCCTTTTTCCTTCCGTTGGCAACGCGTTTTGAAGTGGTGACCACATCCTCAACCCTACCTCGCCCTCTTCTCCCCTACAGTGTATTCCTGGATATAACAATAGAGTACAAATTACAGTATTAATTATACGATATGTACATAAGAGCCACCGAGCATATGGTGATAAAACGTGCCGGAATTACGCAGCGCCGTCGAGGTCATGTCCAGCATGGACCAACCCGGCACTCCTGAGCAATGGGTCCAACGAAGCCAACTCATGCCTCATGCTGCTTCGGGCATAGTCGTCCAGTTCCTTGAGGAGGACTCCAACGATTTTCTGTGTGACGCGTCAATCGCCCAGAAGTGTCGGGAACCACGTGCTGCGTACCTTGAACTTGCCGTCGACTTTCAACACCATCTCACCATACGTTGACGTCCAGTTTGGCGGCGGACTCCCCATAGATCCTCCCATGTTATTGGCATTGGCGATTCCCCACAGACTTGATTCACTTTCGAGCGGAGTGTGGACGTATGGCTCAGAGCCGGTAAAGAGATAAGAAACACCTGGGTGGGGAGCCAGTAGCCCCAGGGGCCCATACATCTGCTGTCCAATTGGGGGCGGCCCGAGGTATCTTGAGATCTTGTTGTAAATCTCGGACAATATGTCGAACAGAGATATCACTGTTTGTTGGTAATCCAATGGGAATGGCTGCAACGAAGAGTTAACGGGAAGTGCCTCCACGCATTTGGTGGAGTGACCAGACCATCGGAGGGGTAATCAGATAGGAGGTTTCAGACGTGTCCGAGTAGGACATGGCGTATTCCCCCAACCCATGCTTCTTGTTGAGTTTAGTCCGGAATATCCGCTGAGAGAGCCAAGGTCAGCAGAGAGGAAGTTCAGCTCATCGGAAGAATGGCACACCATCTTTGGCTTGTCTATTGGATCGTCCTTGATTTGTTCGTATTCCGTCAAGATATTGATGAGACCTTTCAGTAGGTCGAAGGTGTCCTTGACTTCGAACATGCTTGATAGGGACATCCCCAGCACGGCGAACCTGTATGTTCTGCTGGAAAGTCAGGAAGGTGTCGTAGATAGGCAATTGAGGGCACACCTCTTCCTCATCGCGTGGTTTGGGAACATGCGCTCGATGTCTGCCCTGGTCATGACGACGGTATGGAACCAGTGAGATCGCCTAGGCCCAAGTTAGCTTCCCCTGCACCAAAAGAAGGTGTCGAAGACGCGCACCCTTCGTGAACATTCCGTAGGTAAGTCATGGTGACGATCCGTTTTTGGACTAGGTCACGGATGTAGTCGACGGCGTTCACGAACTGCCCTTGGGCCACTGGCAGCGGTGGCAATGGGTCGGATATGATGGACTGTGAGTCCCATTCCTTGTTCTGTGATATCTGGGACACCGGTGAGAACGTGGCTGTCGGTGTCGCGGGGGGGACGTTTGGTGATGGTGTGGCTGAGTTGGCGTTCATGTTCGCCTGGATCTGTGCGGTCGAGGTTTTGAACGACGAGAGCAGGTTCTGGGCGGAGGATTTCCTCCGCATGCCTGGACGGTGAGCATCGACGACGCTGTTTAGATTCATGATCGCGGTCTGAGTTGATCGAGGGGAAACAAACTCTGACCTCGACTTCGACGATTACGATGGCCGATATCAACGCAATCGCGAAGCAGTTCACCGACTTTTACTATACCACCTTCGACAGTAACAGGGCCGCTCTGCAATCTCTATACGTGAGCCCCCACAGACGGGAACTGTCGCCAAATCTCTAATCTAACCAATCTTTTCCCGGCCATCAGCGGGATGGCTCTATGCTCAGTTTCGAGGGGTCTCCAATCGTGGGCGCTGCGGCCGTCGTTGAGAAACTCACAGTGAGCTTTCCGCGGTACCCTATCTCTGTTTCAGAAAACTAAGGTTTTGTCAAGTCCCTGCCATTCCAAAAGGTCCAGCACAAGGTCACCACACTGGACGCTCAACCGTCGTCGAGTACCCTCGCCAGCCTCCTCGTTAGCGTGACGGGTTTGCTCGTTGTACGACCCCTCTTCACCATCAATTGGCGGCCCGATGACCTTTTTTATCCATCCAGGTTGACGACAGCCCAAACCCGCTCCAGTTCAGCCAGGTCTTCCACTTGATTCCTGAAGGTAGCAGCTACTTTGTGTATGTCCACCTGCAGTATTCCCCGCCCCACGAACCCGCTCTAACCCAGATCAAATTCAGCCTCAATGATATCTTCCGGCTTAATTATGCTTGAAAGTCTTTTGGTTCCGCTGTTCGAAAGCCAATTTGTGGTGGTATCGATGTGTTGTACGGCCTGTACGGCCTGGAAATGTTCTTTTATACGGCTGTAGTGGTTCCTCTGTTGTCTTACGCGATTCTTCCGCGTTCTCTTGACTCGCGAACGGGTGGCAATTCTCCCTCAGGCTGCCAGATCGCGTGACTAACGCGTGTGACCGCACCCACGGGACCTCGGATAGACGCGTGTCACGCCCAATTTACCAGAACGCGTCAACGGCCAACCCAATACGATCGTGACTCTTACCCACCGAGCCCTGGTTCCTCGCCTCTCTTTCTGGGACGATGTCGAAGAGGAATTACCTGCAAAGTTTACTGGATTCAGGCATCGCGGACCCCTCAGACTTTCCGCAAAAGGAACTAGGACACCTTGACTCTTCGTTGACCTGTAGGATATGCAGAGAGTTCTATAGGGGGCCGGTTTCCTTGTCGTGTGGACACTGCTTCTGCTCGCTGGTGGGTTTGCACTACCATCTAACGTACCAAACTTCTTGACCACACTAAACGTACAGTGCATCAGGAACTCCATGACTTCGAAGCAAGAATGCCCGGTCTGTAGGAAGAGCGCGAACGAGGGACAAATTCGGCCGATAGTGGCGTTGGAGGAAATCACCGAGTCGTGGAAGGCCGCGAGGTGCGTTATTCTGTCAGTGAATCGGTCCCGACCGCACGGCTGAGCAGGTGGTCTCGTTTAGGGCCCTAGTTGTAACACTTGCCACGGTTGGCGGTGACTCAAGCGGGTCAAACCCAGATGAACGTGCCATCGCCGGACCATCCACCCCGAGGAAGAAGAGAAAACTTGCTTCGAAAGATGGTGAAGGCTAAACTGGTACCTCCGGGAACTCCTGCGCTCATCTGCCCGTCCCCCTTTAGACAGCGTGATAGATTGTCCAGTGTGTCACGCCTTCGTGCCGTTCGACACTATCAACGTGCACATCGACAGCGGATGCAAATCGACCTCCACCCCTTCGAAACCGAAGCAGAAGGCTGAATGGTCGAAGGTGTTTTCCAAGCGATCGAAGGACAGGTGAGGCTCACAACTCCTCGCGGATGGATACATCGGTTCATAGTGAGCGACGACTTAGCGCACAAGAGAGTGATCCAGACCACCGGTTACCGAAGCTAAACTACCACACAATGAAGGAGAAGCAGATACGCGAGCTACTGAGCCAAGCTGAGCTGAGCACGAGCGGGGACAAGAATGCTCTTACGGCTCGTCACCAACAGTACAGTTTCATCTGTCTGCGATATGAATTACTCCTGATAGCTATTACCTCAGCTGGACCATGCTGTATAATGCCAACCAGGACAGATCCACCAATCAGCGGCAGGATATGGAACAGCTTAGGAAGGAATTGAAAAAATTGGAAGGCGGAGGGAAGGCGAAGAAAGTAACCGTTGGGGATACAGACGAGTACCAGGTGCGTATAACGATCGCCGACTCCCGCACGTCACTGAACCCCCCCCCCCCCCAGCGACTGCACAGACAAGATTTCGTCGAGCTCACCGAGAGAGCAAGGCGAAGTAGACCGTGTTCGCGTAGGTCTCAGCCACCACAGGGTACAGACCGGGGTTCCCCCGCTGAGGAACCCAAATCGATGAGTCCGATCGAGGTCGACTAGGACGCTAAATACATTCCCCACGCATTATGTCGGCATTGTGCTCCCCTATGCGGTTCACATTCATGGACCCGACGGGTACCACATGCCCTTTACCCTACCGACAACCCCGAACACGGCAGGTGGTCCAATCGCGTGGTGGCGAAGACTCATCAATCGTGGGAATTTGACCGATCAAACAATGGGGTGCCGAAAAAGGAAACCCGAGACAATAGTGAGGGATGAAACCAAGACAAAGGCCGGTGCTCGGTCCATTGTCCCTCGCCTCCTGGACCAGCTATAAGACGATGCGGAGGACGGTTTCGCTCATCTCTCATCTCTTTTCCCTCCTTTCGACCCACGACTTTCTTTCCCCCTTCCCCGAGTCTTGACGATATGCCCTCCAACGTTTTCAGGCTCTTCGCCCTCATCGCGTCCGCCGCAGTCCAGGTGACTGCTCTCCAGTACAACGTAACCGTAGGCGGCTCGGCAGGCCTCGTGTTTACCCCAGAGTTCTTGGTCAGTGACGTTCAGTGTTCAGCGCACAACCTAGGCTGAGGCCAATCGTCCGTAGACCGCACAACCCGGAGATACCGTGCTCTTCACCTTCAAGCAGAAGAACCACACCGTCACCCAGTCTACTTTCGGCACCCCATGCAAACCCTTCCCAAATGGCTTTGACTCCGGATTGTCAGTCCTTCTCCCCGCGACCTTAGACATCCCTCAGCTGACAAATATCGTAGCGTACCTGTCCCCGCTGAGAACGTAGATGGGCCCTTCCCCGCTGCTCGGCTTAATGTCCGTGACACCCAGCCAGTTTGGGTGTACTGTCGCCAAGGAAATCACTGTCAACAAGGAATGGTCTTCGCCGTGAACCCAGGAGACAAGTTCGCTGCTTTCAAAGCGAGCGCAATGGGCAACGCTACTCCTCCTCCAGCCTCGTCCCCCCCTCCCCCGCTCCCCACTACGACCTCCACTCCAGTCGTTGTGAACCCCCAGCCTACCTCCATCCCCACTGGTACGGACCATCGTGTCATTGTTGGTGGTACTGGCGTTCTCTCGTTCCAGCCCAACAACCTCGTCGCCCAGCCAGGAGATACCGTCACCTTCGAGTTCCATCAGAAAAACCATACCGCTACTCAGTCCACCTTCGCCGATCCCTGCAAGCCTATGGCCAATGGCTTCAATTCTGGATTGTGAGTAACCCTCTCCGAGAAGGGGACCGCTTCCAACTGACTTTCCCTTCTCTTCCAGTAAACCCGTTGGTGATGGCGTTACAGACTTCCCCACTTTCACCGTCCCCGTGAACGACACAAAGGCAGTTTGGGTTTACTGTGCTCAAGCCAACCACTGCACCAGCGGAATGGTGTTCGCTATCAATGCTGCCACGAGCGGGACCAACACCTTCGAGGCCTTCCGCGCCAAGGCCATGGGCTCTTCGTCCTTGGTCCCTTCTTCCACCGGAGGTGGCACTCCGGCACCAACATCATCCAGCACCGGCGCCGCCGGAAGGATTGGCGTTCACTCTGTCACTGGTTTGTCAGTGGTCCTGTTCGCTTCCTTGTTCTTCCTCCTGTAGTCCCTCTCTCTGGAGCCTGGGTACGGACTTCACGGATTTGTATCGAGTAGTTTCTTTCTTTTGTAGCTTCATTCGTTTACTGTTACGATATTCTACTCCTGGAGAGTGTTTTAACGATAGGGTATTGGATACGGATACGTTCTGTACTAATTTGTCACGTGGGCTAAGTTACAGCTCTTAATTCCAACCATCCAGTTCGTTCCTTTTCCGAATCGTCTTCGAGGCTGAACCACTCGGACCGTCCCCACTGTCTTTACTCAGCACAATGTTTGGGCCTCCAGACTCTCCAGTCGAGTCTACCGCCAGCTCTCGAACTCAATCTCAGTCGACTCTCTCTTTGGATAAACTCCCCTCGACTCTGCCTTCGTTCCCCTATGACTCTGTTTCTCGGCCTGACAATCGTCTGGCGGATGCTCTCAGCGTTCGGGATCTTCTTGCGAGTCGGCTTATCACGGCGTGTACATCGATTCAGCAGAAGACCCTGGTGATCCAACGGCTAGAGACAGAGAAGACCGCGTTGCAACAGTCTGTTGCTACCCTTACTGCGAAGAAAGAAGAACTCGAGGAGAGGTTGGTTACGGACCTGCAGAAAGCTGCCAAAGCTCTGGCGATAAGATCCCCTGGGCGAGAAACGTTTGAACAGCCTCCCGGCTACGATGACGTCCGTTGTTCCGTTGCTTCGAGGGAGAATTGGATTCTGATTTGTGTACCAAGGCTACAGGCAGGGCTGGGGCTAGTACTGGAACTTCGACTCCTCAGATAATCTTCGATTCTCCTGGACCGACGCTACCGACTTCCGGATCTTGCTCGGTCTTCAGGACTGCCAACGACCCTGAGGAACGCTTGAAAGCTCGACACGAATTACTCGCCTCTTTACCTTTGCCGGAAAGTGTCCCTGATGACGAGCTAAAGCCTCTTGTTCTCCCTGGCACCATGACCATCAAGGAATTCATCTTGAACGCCTGCAACGTTCGTCTTCCATTCGCCTGCCGCGGTGTCGAGACTAACCTCCCACATCCAGCTCCCGTTTCTCCGAAGCTGGTACGATTCTGTATTGCGGTTCCATCGGTGGGCCTAACTCACACACTGCAGGTTGTCAAATTACCGTATCCTTCAAGAGCTCACGACCGCCTGGTGTCCCGACCGCGAAGAACACGGTTTCATGTTGACACCGATTTTCAAGTGCGCAACGAACCCACGGACCGTAACCGCTCACAATTGGAACGCTGTGGACGTCACCGGATCTCTTGCGGACCCTACAGAATGCTTTTACAGCAAGGACGGAAAGTGGTACTACGCTGGCACGTACCAGGCGGTCAGGCTGCAAGACCTGATCCCGGAAGAGTGGAACAACCTTTCCAATGAGGTAGGGTATCAGTTTTCCCCGCAATCTTGGGTGACCGAGGTTCCCTCTAGGCCATGCAAGTGATTATCAAGGATACTCTCGCCAGTCGCAAGAACCTCTCAGCTCAGAACAACTACGAGACCAACCAGCTCTACGCTGCGGGTGCACTGAAGGTGGCATGCATTGGGCTACAGTGTGTAGGATTCAACGAAGGGCTATATCGTGGGTTGTTGGATCACGCTACCGCGTGCGTTCAGGGAACGGTCAAGCGGCGAGCGGGACTTGGTCCGGGCACAGCGTGGAACGTGCAGGCGAACACTTCCCCGTCTCCGACCTCCTCTCCAGGTTTGGATGCATTTAATAAGCAAGGCATTCAGAACTATTCAGGCGGCATCCGAGGAAGCGAGAACTACACGGGTGTTGTTACCTTCTAATGTTTGTTTGGGTTCGTTATATAGCGGATGTATTTTCCTTGAGGCGCGTGGCAATCGCCGAATACTACCACAGCGATCACTTTCTTCAGATTTTCTTCCTCCGGTCTTGATAATTCGACATGGCTGATGACCCTGAGCTCGCAGCTATCCGTGCTGCCAGAATTAACCAGCTACAACAGAACGCTGCCAGCCGCACGAGTGGACCAGATGATGAAGAGCTGAAACAACGCGCGGCAAACGAGGAGCAGATGAGGCGAGATCTGTTGGCCACTGTGCTAGACCCTGGTGCCAGAGAACGACGTGAGCCGTAATAAAGCCACAGGTGACCGGCTGACTGCTTGCTGAGTCGTCCATGTCAGTTGCTCGCATCTCTCTCGTCAGTCCTGAACGATCCAAGCAGATCGAAGCAGTACTCCTGAGAATGGCCCAAACAGGGCAGCTCAGGGGCAAGGTTACTGAGCCCCAACTCATCGACCTTCTGGAACAGGTACGTTGGCCTTGTTTCCTGCTGCGCAAAGGCTCACCCTCGCTCAGGCCGAGGAGGCCCACAACAAGTCCAACGCCAAAGGATCTATTGTGGTCTGTGCTATCCTGGATCGTTCCCCACTCTTCCCCCGCTGACACTCACTCTTCAGTTCCAGCGCAGAAGGGATCTGGACGATGACTTTGACTTGGATCTCTAACTCTGTAAAATAATCTGTAAAATCTCTGCAATCGAGGTCCGTGAGACTTGGACCGTGGGAAGTTTTCGGTTGGCAGGTGGTCCACGCCGAGTCTCCTGGTCGGGAGCTCTTTTGAGTTTGTTCGTCGCGTTTCCGCACCCCCCTTCCCAATCGCCCGCCGTCAGCGTGTCGTCGTTCAGATTAGTTTTCGAGAGCGCGTCGTCCGTTCTGTCAAACAGATAGATAAACAATGTCATCCAGATCCAGTGCCCACCCATCCCTGCCCGCCCCCGTTTTTCAACCCGGTGCCACATCGATCCAATCCAAGTCTCGCGTCCTCGCGGGCGTGCAAGACGCGTACTGGAGCGACGATGAAGCGGTATGTGTTTGCCCGTCGCGCCCGTTGATGTCCCATCCTCCTAATTCCGCTGATTTTTCCTGTCTGATCGGTACCAGGAAGACCAAGAATGCCCCCTTTGTCTCGAGGAGATGGATATCTCTGACCTGAACTTCCGGCCCTGCCCTTGTGGCTATCAGGTTCAGCTCTTCCTTTGTCAATCCTCGCAGATGACCAACACAGAGTCTCCGCGTAGATCTGTCGTTTCTGTTGGCATCACATCAAGGAAAACCTCAACGGTAGATGTCCCGCATGCAGAAGAGAGTACACAGACGATACTGTCCAGTTCAAGCCCATCAACAAGGAGGAGTGCGTGTTTCTCGTTCTTTACCACTGGGAGTTACTCACGGATCTTGCAGTCACAAGCGTCTGACGCAACAGAAGAAGCAGAGAGAACGGGAACGCAAGGATCTGGACATGTTGGGAAGACGACAGCTTGTCAACGTTCGCGTTGTACAACGTAATGTTGCGTACATCGTCAACATGAATCCCAGGTTCGCGAAGGAGGAGGTTAGCCACGCCGCTACACCAAGATGGGGTTATGCCGTTGCTGACCAAGTCACTCCAGCTAATCCCAACGTTACGCTCCAACGAATACTTTGGCCAGTACGGGAAGATATCCAAGATCGTGATCGTCAAACGGACATCCACGAACCGCAAGAGTCCGGTCATCGGGCTCTATGTCACCTATCACAGGAAGGAGGACGCCGCGCGGTGCATTGGTGCCGTTGATGGTGCTCCTCCGCCTGGGGGTGGGGGGGATGTTATGCGAGCAAGTTACGGAACGACGAAATACTGCATGCCATTCCTTCGTGGCCAGACGTGTTCAGACCACGGTTGTATGAACCTTCACGAGTGGGGTGACGAGAAAGATTGCTTCACGAAGGAAGACCTTACAACATTGTACGTTTTGCAGCGGGAGTGCCCTTCCATCGTCTAAACGCCCTCTAGAAAACATACTCTCAAAGATACCGAGGACAGACCACGAGTGGTTGCGGTTAAGAAGACCGACGAGGCGGAGGGTATGACATTCCTATTATACCCTATCGTATTTTGCTAATCCCATCTGTCAAGGACTCCCCCGCACTGCTGGCTGGGCTAAGAACGCGACTTCAACCGCGACATCCAGTCGGTCGGGTCCGTCGAAGAGAACCTTCACGACCAGACCACAACGTACCACCACTCCGAGTTCGGCTGATGTCCGTATTACGGCTCGCGCAGAGCGAAAAACTGCTGCTGTGAAACCCCCCTCACAGCCCTCCTCGCGACCTCAAACCCCTAGTCTACCCGCATTTACTGCGAGACCCACGACCCCTTCGAGGAAGTCTAAAGATGTTGTTCCCCCTCTCCCGCCCACCATCCAGTCCGTAGGATCACCTGCACTCTCGTCACCAGTTGTCGATTCAGACGCTGGTTCTGTTCCACGGGAAGCCCCCACCGAGTCTCCGGCTTTGCGGCCTCAGTCTGCTCAATCAGAACAACCTGGGCTACCCCCGGCTCCTCCTGGTATACCTCCTCCTCCCGGTCTCTTGGCTCCTCCCGGCCTTTCTCCTCCAACATGGGCGCAATCAACAGACTCTGAGCTCCCGCAAGTTTCTTACCAGATGTCATCACAAGCACAGGCTCTAATTGATGATTTACGCGCAAGGAGGGAAGCACCTGTATCCACCTCTGTGATCAGCCCTTTCCCAGACATCGACCGCACGCTGCAAGTACTGACGGGTGGTGGTGATGAGTACGGAGGGTTCAGTTTCAACTTGGATCCAAAGTTGGCGGAGGACTGCGCCAGCACTCAGATGGAGTTTCCTGGTTTGGAGGCGGAAGCTGGTATGCCCTTCCAGGGAAGTTTCTTGGAGGCTTTCCCTGGGCTTGCAAACCCTACGTCTCCTACAGTTAATTTCGCCCCGCCTCCCGGTTTGAGCTATACCCACAACTCTGCACGCTCCATCTACGACGCCGCTGCAACTCTCCCCCCTCCACAGCCGAACGTTTCCTCTGGGTACACTGGGTCATTCAACCCATTCGATGGAAGTGAAGAACAACTACAGCGACAGTACTCTCCATTCGACGACGACTCCACACGAAAGGTCTCCCGGTTTGGCTTTGCACGTGGGAAACAGAATTCTGCTGCCGCCTCTCCCTTGCCCCCAGCAGCGTCGTTGCAGAACGACTCGAGCACACACCCTCCTTACTACGACTCTCCAGACCCGTCGACAACGAACTCAGCCTCGAGCCGCTGGAACCTATCAAGGCGTCAAACTGGTGATTACCTCTCCCCCCAGTCTCGTTCGGTGTCGAATTCTCCCGCGATCCGCCAAGCACAAGCGATCTCTCCTTTCCCCCAGCAACAGTTGTCTCAATTCCAACCCTTTGACAACGACATAAGCGAGGCACAGCTCCGTGATTTCATCAACTCCAGCCGTGATCGCACTGGTGCCCCCCAACTACACTCAGGTAAGAGGTCCACGCTCGTATTCGGAGGGTTTAGCTCACTCTTCCTGGACTTCAGGACAAGGGTCCCAATGGGACTCCAGTTTCCCTAACACTCCTTTTACTGATCCTGCAATCATGTCTGCGAGTATGTCTTCCAATCATGTGGACCCGTCTGCTCAGATGAGCATGCAACAACTGGGTTCATACGGCTCTAACTCCGGTTTTGGTCCTCCTCCTGGTCTAACGCCACCCACGCAGCTCCGCGCTGGTCCCAATCCTCCACACTCTCATGCCAACGTCTCGATGTTCCAGAATGATACCGTTCAGGCAAGTGGGTCAGCGTATGGTGAGTATCTTTTCGCTTTACAAGGGGAGGGAGCCCAGAGGACACCGTACCGAGCGCCGTACCTTCCCCAGCGCGGAGAATCTATCAACGATCGTGAACCGTACTACCGCGCGAAGGCGTTTTGATGTTTATGCCATCCCAATCGTATGCCGTCTTCCCCGCCCAATGAACACCACTTCTACTCGACTCGACCTCGCCGCCACGTCCCAGGAGAGTGAACGGAACTCACGTTGACAACGATTGCACTTTCACATCCTCCGATCCCTCACATTTCGTTTTCCCTGCCTCACGAACACCCTATTCTCCCTCCCCCTGTATTCCTTTGGTCCGATTACCAATCATATCGCTAATACCCCCTTGTTTTCCGCTTCGATTCACGTTCAATCTTTCCTTCCGGACCCGGCTGTTCACTCCAGTGTCGCCATCCACAACATCTTCGGTTGCCTTATCGCTATCGGACTTTCCCGCGCTCCAGCCTTCGTCTGCAGAGACCAACACACTCGCTCGTTCGGACCAGCCTTCGCCTGACGGCCAGGAGACTTCCGGTGATCCAGCCTCGGAAGGCACACGGTCAAAACTCGACGCCAAGGCGTTGAAAAGGGCCACCCAGAAGGCGGTGGCGGAAGAACGGGCTGCGGAGAGGCAACGCATCGCACAGGAGAAGGCTGTTTTACGAGCTGCGGAGAAGCAAAAGGGTGTCGCGGAGAAGGAGAGGCTAAAGAAGGAGAAGGAGGATCGAGAAAAGGGGGAGAGAGAGAGGGCAGCTCGCCTCGCTGAAGAGAAGGCCGAGAAGGAGAAGGAAAAGACAAAAAGAGAAAAGGCCGCCAAGGAGCAGGCTGCCCTAGCCTTTGCTGAGAAGGAGAAACTACAACAGGCCAAAAGGGCAGCGAAACTGGCCAAACAACAAGCCTCCACTCCCGCAAGGGCAGCTGATACTGATCGCTCCCCAGCTCCTCCCAGTACGAACGCCGTCGAAACCACCCCCATGCTCTCCAAGATGCCGAAGAAGTACAGGCCTGTGACAAAGCCCATCAGGATCCCGAAGGATGACCCCAATCAAGATGGTAGCTCTGCCCAGCCTTCCGCTGTTACTGCCGGAACCCCCGACCCTCCAGAGGCGCGCCTGTACACCAGTGCTGAGACAAGTTCAACCCCTTCACGCCCGATCTCCCCGGACCAAGCCTTATCTGCTGAAGTGACATCGGTCGAGGAGCTGCTTGTACAGATCGACATGCAGGCGCCTTACATGAACGTTTCCCGCCATCCAATTTTCGACATGTCCAAAATCAACCCCGCGGCCAAGATGCCCCTGGAATACGGGCCCCTTGTCCACGCTCTCTCGGCTCTCTCTGTTGGCGGTGGATCGTTTGCCAATGCTATGCCTTCAGGGTCGATCGATAACGCAGTCTCATCGTTTCAACAGCTGTTGGAAACCCTCACTCAGACCATATCCGACCTTCTGCGCCTCCTCCCTCGGACCACTTGGGACGATAGTTCATCTTTCGATGGTGTCCTCCGCGATATGCTCAAGGGAGATGATTTCCTCGATGATGGGAATGAGGAAGACGCAAACAAGGAAGACGAAGTTGCCGCGTTAACAATGGCGCTGGAGCGGAGGGCACGGTGGATGGAGGTTCAGTTATCAAAGTTGGAGGAGTTACACCGAGACATCAACATGGCCGCCGTGCGCGCAGTCCTCTCTTTCAACGATAATGGCTGGGACGTTCATGGGTTCATGCCGAGGACCGGGAACACCCTGGAGAGCTTTAGTAATCTGGGGGTAACGGAAGAAGGGGATGGGGTGAGACTTATGACTGCGGAAGAGTTGGTGAAGGAACTGGTTGTCGCGAGAGAAGCGGCCGCGTTCGCGGAGGCGGAGGTGAAGGAGATGATGGCAAAGCTCCAGGAGCTACAGCCGGAAGGTCGCGATGAGTACTACTAGCTTCGAGAATAGCATCAATGTGGTGTTTTGGATACAGTTTTACTTCACGACCGGATGCGTGCCCATCGCGAGGGGGCTTCGTTTCAGCCGCCCTTTCCCCACGTTTGATAGGATGCTGCCTGGCTACGAGCGTCGAGCAACGAGGGTCCGAGTTCGGGCCCTTTTCTTGGACAATTGTTTCACCAGACGCCAGCTGGTGCGTGTAGAATGCTCTTTTCAAGACGGATCTCTTCGGCACTTTATCGGCATCGGCTTCTAAGTTATCGTCCAACACTGACAAGGTGGAGGTCGGATGTAGGGATGACCGAGTACACGACCGCGACAAGCTCGCATGCGCCCCTGACCCTACAATGGCTTGCACGCGGGGTGCTTCACGCTGAATACTCGAGGAAAACGCCGTGCGGTGGCGCACTGCAGCAACCGCTCCCACGAACAGAGGCGGACGTCCGGGCTTCTCGCACTGACAATCAGCAAGTTGTCGGGCCGGCTAAAACGCTGGCTGATCCCGAAGAGGCTCAATGGCACACCCGGGGCTTCGTTTCAGCGTTGGACACAAAGGCAGACTCCTGCCCTCGTATATAATATCCCGGTCATGGGGGCGGCAATCTGCTTTGCTCCCTGTTCGCCCTTCGCATCCCTTTTTTTTTCTTTGTAGCCCTACCCCGATATGGCCCGAGCCATTCCGCGTCTGTGTGCCCCATCCTACTCCGCTTTATCTGATACATCCTCTACGAACTCCTCACTGGTGAGCCTTCCCCTAATGGAGTCGACCATCCCCGTGCTGACACAAGTCTAGTCTAATGCATCCACTGGCCCACATAAAGTCAAATACCATGGGATGGGAGAGGATTGGGATATGGTCATCGAGAACGAGAAGGCTGTCGATGTCTCTCTCGTCTTACCCCACCACCGCGCACGTACACAACCGCTTGACTATCGGATGAATATGCACGTTGCTGGTGAGGAAGGTGATATGAAGATTAAGGTGGTGAGTACCCGCCCTTCAATAGCGACCGTAGGCGTCAAAGTTGACCACCTCAATAGTGCCGTCCAATGACCTCACATCAATCCGCCTTCTATCTCCAAGTCGCCTCGGCTTCTTCCTCCGATGTGACTGTCTGGCTGCCCAGTGACTTCGATGGCACTATCTACCTCCAGTCGAGGCCTGGTTCTGGACACCGTCCGAGACTCTCCATGTCCCCTGGCTTCTCGAACCACATCTTGAAAAACACAAGACTTTACTTGGACGGCCAGAGGTCTGGAAGTGGGGGCGGAGCTGGTGCTGCCGATGGCTTTGACCTCGTCGACATTACTGCATCTGGGACTGTCCACCTCAAGATGTGGGACGTGCGGACTTCTGCTCCCGAAGTCAAGTCGAGGGAGACCTTCGCGAAACTCTTCGGCCTAACCAAAAAGAAACCGACAAATCACCACAATTGGGATTTCCTCCTTGACGATTGAACCTCGGTGTTCGGTATACCTACATTCCTATCTATTCTCATCCCATATTCTAGCTGCGCATTTTTCGCTTCGTTTCGATTCCTTGGTTCCGGTCCTATGTATACGATCATCACTACTAAATACTCTCAGCACTCCATCGTTCCCTAACTTTTCCCGTCATTCTCCTCGATACCGTCCATGCCACTGTAGCATATCGCTCGCGTCTCGTTTAGATACTCCACTGTAGCGTTATCACCTCTATCACACTAACCATACTTCAATAAACCCCACGTTTCCTGTTCGGCACAACGGTGAATGGCGCAGCGCGTCAACGATTACCCTCGGTCAACCGAACTTCGGAGCTGGGCCACTCCATTCCTGGGCAAAAACTGACCGTTTGGGTCGATCCGCTTGCTCCCGAAAGAGAAAAGGCACAACTGTAAGTAAGGGCAATCGTTGTTATAAATGTGAACTGTTTGCCGATAATAATTTTGCTCGAGGAGGGTGTTTCTTCAGGTACTATCACAGACGAGCACACTTTGGCGGCACAGGAGCTCACGACGCTCACACTACTGGATGAGAATCTCTTCGAGGGGTACGGTCCGTTGCGGTGGTAAACAGAGTACGCGGTCTTGATGCGCCAAGCGCAGCTCGTGCACTCGTAACTCCCCCGAAGTCATCCGGTGGGGTCTGGATTCATAGCCGAGGCCACGCACCGAGCCCCAACCCGACCCCAGGCGGATACAATGAAAATCCAGGGAAGGCATGGCGTAGATCGAACACCGGAAAATTCGGTGATCTCGACACCCTCACAAAGTTTAATCCGAAGCTCTGGCGACAGTGGGTGACTATCCGTAACACCAGATAATATCATATCCGTTGTAGAAGGGTGCCAGTAGCCGAGATTGGCTCTACCGACGACCCAACAGATCAGCGGTTGGGATCTCTCCGCCTTCCTTAAAAGTCAATAGATATTGGTTTATACACGTTTATGCACGTCTATAACCTTACGGATAGTCACCCAGTACCGCTAGCCGGACGCCGGGAGCGCAGCCACGATGTTTTTAATGCCAAAGTATAGTTATTCGAGGCTGCAAACCGCGTCCACCTCCTACTTCCTAGAAACACTGAGGAATATTACCCACCCGGACGAACCACAGTCGAATTGCTGACCTTCCATTGCTTACCAAGAATACCTTTCGAACTCATGGTGTCCGCTGGTCGCCTGGCGACCAGCAGTCCGCGAATGAAATGGCCCCTGATGCATCGCCAGTTGCCGCGGGGTGACTACCAAATGGGATCCGGGGGAGGGGGGACCTGGGGTACCAACAACCTTTAGGAAATAAACCCAAGTTTCCAACAACCCCCGGGTCTCTCACCAGCTTCACCTGCGCAGTGCCTATGTTCACGTTCTTGATCGAGTTCCCATTCTGCGACGACTTGCAGTCCTCTCCAGGAGGGAGATATTTGCTCGAGGCTGAAGTTCAACCGGTTCACTCAGTCCTGGATGACCACGTTACTGGTGCAAAATCACGGTCTACGTAGTGTGTACCTAGCTCGTCGCCCGCATTGAATTCCATTCCCCGCCAACACTGGCCGCTTGCAGTTGAAGATCACTTTGGTTTGAGCCCCGGACCTCGGCCGGATATTCGGAGCTCAAAGACTCCAACGGGTAACGGGGAAATCGTTGAATGCACGGTGACGGATGCTCGAAACCCCATACCCCGAGTGAAGGGCGGATGGCCGTCGGAGCGTCCCCATCAGGCGTTGTGCATCCTCCGTCCCCGTCTCCGGGGGTCCTCTTCCTTGGGCTTCAATACGTTCCGATCCACGCGTTTGTTTATACTGCACGCGAACTCCCCCATTCGAGAGATACTACCTGAGCTCGTCTGGACCCCACCACTTCGTTAAATCCTCCAAAGGTCCCCGGATCATATATATACAAGCACCCCCACCGACTGACGAATAAAGAACGAATCGCCACACTTGCACATCCCCCAAGACGCTCATATGGACACCATGATGACCCCCACCACCGCCGTAGCAGTTTATTGCGGTGCGTCGCCTGGGAGTGAGAAGGCTTATCAACATGCTGCCGACTGTATGTCTGCACTGCTTCCCTGAACCACATCGATTCACGTCCTCACATCGGTACCACAGCTCTCGGGAGAGCCTTGGCTGCTGCCAAGCGACAGCTTGTCTATGGGGGTGGGTCCAAAGGGATCATGGGGATTGTATCCGGTGCTGCACTAGGTGCTGGAGGCGAGGTCGTCGGAGTGATCCCGCACGTAATGCTCGCATCTGGGGGCGAAGGAGAACGAGTACCTGGAAATGGCTGCTCTTCTGTTTTCGTCAAGTTGGGAGAAGAGGGAAGGGAAATGGTAAGTGTGACTGGTCTTTACGACACCCATAAACTGAACTCGATCTCAGATGGAATGGGTGCGATGACCTCTCGCACCCACTGACGATCCTGGCGTTCGCTGACTTTCGTCTAGGTCGTTGTGGACTCGATGCACGAGCGTAAAATCGAGATGGCGCGACGTTCGTGCGGGTTCATCGGACTCCCCGGCGGCTACGGCACGTTCGAGGAGGTTTTCGAGGTCATCACTTGGACCCAACTCGGGATTCACGCAAAGCGTATGCGTTCAACTTCCCCTGCTCCCCACTGCATGCTGAGTTTGTGTCTGCAGCCGTTGTCCTCGCGAACATTCTTGGATACTTTGAACCGATTCGCGCCCTCGTTCAAGGTGCAATAAAAGCCGGCTTCGTTCAGCCGGGGAACATAAATCTCGTCAAGTTCGTTGACGGTCCTTCTGACCACTCGCTTCACGAGTCGTTCGACTGGGGTAAAGCACTCCTCGACGAAGTCGATTCGTGGGCAGCCCACCCTTCGTACAATATTGGGTTCGACTGGACGCGGCCAAGGGATAGTATCGAGGAGGAAGCTGAGATCCTCCACCGTAGAAAGCAGAGGAACCACTTTTCACCCCCCAAGAGGAGTTCATCACATTCATCGAACGGTGACAGAAGGTCATCCCAGACGTACTACAAATCAGCGCTATAGAATGTACTCAGTAGTGCACAGCGTTTCCAGTTTCACTACTAAATTTCACTTCTAATACGCAGAAACCCTTCTCACAGCACGAAAAAATCAACCCATTTTCAGTGGCCGTGCGCTACAGCTCCGTTGTGTGTTGGTCAGAGTCTTCGTACTTGACAGTTGGTGCCCGGTTGGTCCCCAGAAATATATGTCTGATGACGGTGAGGGTACTCCCGGCACCGACTCCCAGGGACGGTATGCGTCTGCGCCACACAAAGACATGTAGTATACTGGGTGACTATCCGTAAGGTTATAGACGTGCATGAACGCGTATAAACCAATATCTATTGACTTTTAAGGAAGGCGGAGAGACCCCAACCGCTCTGTCGGGTCGTCGGTAGAGCCAATCTCGGCTACTGGCACCCTTCTACAACGGATATGATATTATCTGGTGTTACGGATAGTCACCCACTTACAGGTTATAACTCGTAGATACACGCTACCAGAACGGATATGATACGCGATGGAGAACTTTACCACTCCTGGGCCACTCCATGATCGAAACCGGGTTCATGATCTCAACGCCCACCACCCTCTCCTCGAGCATTCCCAACCAACCCTCTGAGTGAACTGTCCCATCTGGTATGGCGATTAACGATGGGCTCGAGGCTATTCTGGAGGAAGAGGAAAGACTAGAGGATGAACAACTCGATGCACTACGCGAACAGGACGAGCACGACGATAACGACGATAATCACACATCCCTCACTTGGCATTTCGACGAGTTCCCTGACCCCTTCGTGTCCATCTCTTTGGCTGTTCGTTCTTTCAGTCCCTCCTCCGAGCACTCGAGCTTCACTGCCTCCCCTGAATGGCGCGATAGCGGCTCGTCTCACATTTCGTCTGTCCTTTCTGCCCTTATCGGAGATGTCGAAGCTCTTTCCGAAGGTCTTGACGAGATCCAAGCAGACATCCGTGACCTGAGGCTCCAAAAGTATCTTCGATCTTCTGCAGAAGCCCCTGGCAACAACGAACCTCCAAAGTTGATCTTCACGCCTGCTACCCCTGACTTCGAAGGGGACCAGACTGAGCTGGAAGACTGGGAAATCGAGGCCAAGCTCAAGGAAATGTTCACTGATGTTCAGATGATGTACATGGACCTCTCAGATATGGCCGAAGAAGGGTACTTTCCTGATGGTCTACCTCCGTCTCTGGCTCCGGAAGGACAGGCTTGCCACGCGTCTGACTCATGGGACTCTGACGGACCTACTTTGGAACCCGAGGACGTTATGCAGATGCTTACGGACCTGAGGATCCCGGAGATGTTGGAGATGGATAGCTCTGACGAGGACAGCCTCCTTCGTGGCGCGTATTCGGTCTCGATCTATTCGACGGAAACCCAACAACAAGCACCTGCGGAGGAGGAAGAGGGAGAGTTAGATCCAGCAGAAGAAGACTTATTCGCCGACGAAGAGGAGCCACAGTCCTCCAACTCTTGGTCTTCTCTCTCGGTTCCTCCCACTCCCAGCGACAGTGGGAAAGAGTGTGACGTTCAAGGCGACACGGTCACCGGGTACCCCACCAAACCCCTCCCAGAACTTTCCATTGTAGACGAGACGTTCCTTCGGAATTTTGAAGCCGCTGTCTCCCCATTATCTCGGTTCATCCGCTCCCACTCTCCCACTCCAAAAACTACGATCGTCCGTTCGATAAAACATTCCTCGACGGTCCTCTTCTCCGCTCCTCCGAAACCAAAGTCATCCACGTTGAGATCTAGGAAATTCAATTCATCCCCCTCGACTCCAACGGCTCCTCCCCATCTCGGACCACTGTTCAGCGAACCGAAACCCCTGTTACCGTTCTCCATCCACCTGACTCCTCGCTGCCCGGAAGCCAGGGAGGAATCCCCGAAGCAGTCCCTATGGTCAAAGTTTAAATCTATGAAACGTAACAGCACCGCCAGCTCGGTCGCCGGGCCGCCTAGAACCGGTCCCCCCTTCAAACTTTTCGGTTCTCCTTCGAAACGTTCGACGATGTGTTCGGCTCCCCAGAGTCCCTCCCCTGCCAGCCTCGTTTACGAAATGACCTCTGTTCGTGGCAATCCTGGTTGTTTGCCCTCTCGACCCTATTAAATGTCCCACTCCTTACGAAATCCCCTTCACTTGTTCTCTGCCGCTGTCGAGCTGTCCTTTCTTTTTATTATCCCGACATACGTCCGTCCCGCACGTTCGTGTGCGCTTCGCGAACCCATGTCTCGTTTAGGATAGTCTTCCTGTGCCTTGATGATCAAAGATTTTCTCCTGATTCCTTGAACCGGACACCATTGAGCGGTCCCACGGATCAGGCCGACCGTGCATGGAGCAAACCCTCGCCGAGCTAAAAATTTCATTCACACCGTACTGCATACAATACACGGTGCAATGAACGCGATAAATTTCCCAATTACGAAACTGGTGTCCATGTGCTGGTGGAGCAATCCGCTAATCTGACGAGGAGATAGTTGTGGTGATCTCCTCCTCCTGCCTGGCCGTCGAAGATTGGGCAGGGCCGCTGATTTTCTCGGGATGGTCACAGTAGCGAGATAAAGTTTCAATAACTTTAGGAATGACGTCCTTGTCGACGTTCTTCCCCCAGAGTATATCCAAATGCTCATAACCCTGCGAGAAACCATGTGTCAGAGTCACGGCTCAAGGCGGTAGGCAACTCACCTGCAAAGGGATAGCGGTGGTGTTGGCCGGTAGCTCCTCCGACATGAGATCGATATCTACAAGGCTGTCGGAGTCACCATAGAGCAATACGATCGGGCTGGATATGTTCTTGGTTGGGAAGCGGGCGGGGCAGTATGCCGTAGGGCCAGATGACGTCGAGGAGCCGTTGCGTTGCCGGGGGACGGACACCTCCAGATTGTCATCATCGTACATGATGAACCGCCCACACCGCATGATCTGAAACCAATGAACGACAGCTTTTGTGCTCGTGAAACTGTTTTGCTGTTATGAGCCACAAGGGTCACTGGGTGTGAGGAAAACTGTACCTGTAGAGGTGAGAATACGCGGCGGATTTTTGGTTACGAGTGATATTCCTAGATTTCCAACTGAAAAGGAAATCGAGAGATTTGTCGATGACATTGGTGAATAGAGGAGGGTAGATGATGTTGTTCCACAACGGGGTGGAAGAAAGGATGGCTTTACGACCGAAAACGAGGTACATGAGGGTGGGTCTATCACACCGATGAGTCAGGGTGTCTGGGGAATGGGAAGCGAAACGTACGACGCCTTCATCAAACCATCAACGACAGGGGCGGCCAAACCAGCAGGACTCATCGTCGGAGCCAATGCGATGAAAACGTTGACCTTCTGGTTGAGTTGGGGATGGATGGAAAGGGCAGCAAAGGCCTGAGCAGACCCCTGGCTGAAACCGACATAGCCAAGATTCTTCGCCTTGGTGATTTCGAGGATGTAGGAAATGGAATCCGGGATGTCGTGCCAGGCGAAGTCATCCAATGAGTAGTTCCAAAACTCTTTAGAGTTCGGATCATACTTGATGCTCTTCTTTGAATATTTGTTGCCTCGGTTGTTCCCCAGCCAGACATCGAACCCCCTTTCGACCAAAACGAAGGGGAGAGCGCGTTCCGGAGACGTCAAGCAGACCCACACTTCCGAGTTCATCAGTAGCCCATGATGGAGGTACACAACCGGTTTGTTCGTCCGCGTTCCGATCGAGGCGCGCGGGACTCCCTTTGGGGTACAGAGACGGTGCAAGCCAAGCAGGTACCCATCTTTGGTGAGCACGACGTGTTCCTCAAAGTCGTACTCCCAAATCGAACAGAGAGCGCCGAAATCGACCGCAGTCCGAATCGCATTGGGTTGCTTGCGGTCTTCGGATTGTTTGGCTCGGTTAGGGTACCTCCTGGTGTAAATCGCCCGCGTCTTTTGGTAGAACCAGTCGGTGACCGGACGCGGGAGGAGTATGGTGATGACCAGGCGGACGAGCATTTCGATTCCGAGGAAAATGAAACCGAAGAAGAGCGCGGAATATTCCCTGGGCGAAAGTCGCCCAATCAAGGGGATGTACGCCATGTGCTAGTGTTGTGGGAGCGAGCGTAGGAGTGGAGAGGAAAGAAAAGAAAAGCACGAGAGGGGTCGGTGGCGTCGACGTCGACCAAAAGTGTCATCACAGGAGTTTCGCCCTCGTACGATCATAAACACGTGAAACGGGAAGTGCATCCACTCATGGTTTCAAATTCTCCTCAAGGTATTCAACAAATTTGCGAGCAACCGCATCCTCGGTCAAGTCCACAGCTCCTCTCTCCACCGTGCCAATCGTCATCGCCTTTTTGTGCACCGCGACAAACGATCTCTTGTACCGTTGCACCTCGGATAAAGTGAGGGTCCGAGGAGGGAGACTCATCGAAACGTTCAATCCTGGCGACAGGTTCAGAGTAGTCGATCCACCGAGCGACAGCCCTTGAGTGGTGGATTGGTGCGCCATAATGGCATAAACCACTGTCGTTGCGGTGTGCTCCAGTATGTGGAGTGTGTCCGAGGGAGTCTTTGGTACCTAGGACGTAGCCTGAGCAATGGGACGAACTGGGTGACACGTTAACCGACCGATTGCGTTCCAACATTTGGGGGCTTTACGAGGCCTTCGGTCGCCGCCTTCCAGATATCTTCATTTGGTGGGCTCTCATCCATCCACGGGACCGTGAATAGAGGGGAGTCCCATCGAACCATTGATGATGGTTCCTCATACCGCTGGAGGAGATTGTCCAGCCTGCACTGGTGTGAGTCGTGAGACATCGAGGTGGACATGGTACTGAGCACACACGTTTCCGCCGAGTACTTCGCACCCCCATCCTCGCGGCTCGAGTTCCATTCGCGGCATAGCTCTGGTTTGGCTACGACATAGACCTACTTCATCGAGTAGCGTTAGAAATGCACAGAATGGTGGAGCGATGCACTTACTGTGCAAACCCTTATCTTCATCTCTCTCGCAGCACAATACATCTGATATCTGAAGCCTTTGATATAGTTGAGTGAATCCATGACCAGGATGGTGTCCTGTCCCATCTGTCTCTGCATAGCGGAGAACAGCGTCCCTCTGGCAGGCTTTTCCGAACGGCTGTCTACTTGCGCAATCAGATCGCGGGCAACCTGAAAAACATACCCGGACGAATACCATCATAGACACTCCGAGAGAGATTAAGGCCATCATCGGATAACACGACCACCTTCAAAGTCGGTCCGCGGTATTCCGAATCTGCGAGCTTGCTCTCCAGATACTCCTTGAGTTGTTGCGCCCTCCTCGATTTTCCAGAGGAGGGATAACCAGTGATGGTGACGAGAGCCATGCCCTTGATCCGATCTGCACGTGATTCACCATCCGCCTCTTCCACTTCCTCCCTCATGGCTACCGTTCACCCTTCGCGGCTGGGCCTGGTGCCATCCGACAACCAATTATCGCGGGACAGACCGCCCCACCAAAACCGGGACTCTCGCGATGACAGGCGCGAACGCGACCGAAGTCCAGATCGATACCGACGCTCACGAGACGATGACAGGAATGAGAGACCACGATCGCGCAGCAGAAGTCCAGGTAGGGAGAGGGAACCACGAGCACGTCGCTCAAGCCCGGAATATTCGACATACCGTCGCCCAAAATCACCCTCCCCTGCGCGAGGTGGGAACGGTCAGGGATACCACTCGCGCCCTCCCCGGGGCTACGGTGGTGGATATGGTGGCGGAGGTGCAGACTATCTGGAAAGGTGTGTGTTTTAACTGCATATCTGAGTCCCACTTGATATCCTAACGTCATGGTGGTAGTCGTCGGTTGCAACGTGAAGCCGCAACCGTAAACGTTTGGCCACCCTCACCAAAAGCCCCTTCTCGAAGCTCGTGCGTTATCGCTTCTTCACTCTGGAAGGCGTTCGGCGAGAGCTTATCGTGGTGTTAGGTCTCCCGATTCCGACCACAAACGGAGCAAACGGTCAAAACGTCGAAAGCGTTCTCCTTCAACTGACTCATCGGAGTCATCTTCTGAAGAAGAACGGAGGCGCAAGGAAAAGCGGAGGCGACGTTCAAGAAAAGACAAGGACCGCTCCCATCGTCATAAGTCAAGCCGGAAAAGTCGACGCCACGACGATAGCGAAGATGAGGAGAGGGATCGACATCGGGACCGCCGACAGCGCAGTTCTACGCGCTCACCACAACGGCAACAGACGAAGAGCGTGGAACAAAGTCCCCCGCGTTCTCCAGAGGAACCTGACGAAGATGAATGGGTCGAAAAAACCAACGCTGGTGGCCTCATGGGACCCCCTCCTGTTCCAATGGCGTCCTCTTCTACGGCAATTTCGACTGCTATCGCAACTATGGCTTCCACTCAGCCTGTGGATGACGCCTCGGATTCTGAAATCGGACCCCAGCCTGCACCCGTGGTGGAGACAAGATCTAACAAGCGCATCGACGAACGACAGTACGGTGGGGCGTTGCTCCGGGGTGAGGGTAGCGCCATGGCTGCATTCCTTCAAGACGACCCGAGCGTCCGCATCCCGCGCCGTGGTGAGATTGGTTTGAAATCTGACGAGATTGCGAATTTCGAGGCGGTGGGCTACGTGATGAGCGGAAGTAGGCACAAGCGAATGAACGCTGTGCGTATCCGGAAGGAGAACCAGGTTATTAGCGCAGAAGAGAAGCGGGGGATTTTGAAGTTGCAGAAGGAGGAGAAGGAGAGGAGGGAGGTGATTTTGAGGGAGGAGTTCCAGGAGTTGGTTAGCGAGAAGCTCAAGGCCGCGGAGTCTGGTCGCAAGCCCTCAAAGGCATGAGACTTTTCGTCTCGACTGCGCGCGACGGGACTTTTCTTAGCCTCTTGGGTTGTTTGCTACGCTCCCAAAATAGCTCCTGCACGTTTAGAACGGATATGCACACACATGAAATTGGTGCGCCCTCTGGGGTCTGTCGTCCCCCGCGTGATCTGCGATTGACAAGGCCAACACCCTGGAACTTTCACTCGCAGTTCCCGCCTTGAGAGGGGACGGTATACCCCCTAGCGGATCCCCGATGTGGGTTACAGACTGCGACGACGACGACCTCTCCGCGACTCTCCTCTTCTTGTCGTTCTAATGGACGACAGAGCATCCCTTTCATACTCAAATGGGATGTCGAGTGACAAGATTTCTCTTTTATGGTAAACTCATGGTGGAACCTACCTGGGGACTATTATTTACCAAGGGCGGTTGCAGCGGAGAGGAGATCATGCATGACCTGTGGGTCGAGAGAGAGTTGAGGATTACAGCCGTTGAGCCAACGTTTGTAAGCCAGGAAGAGGGTTCACCTTGGGGTACCTCAGAACTGATGCTTAGTACTCCCATACAGCTGCTGATCGCATGGGCTTGTGTTCCCGCCTGGTCGCTGTGGCAGGCGTTCGGCCCACAGAAAGTCAAGAACATCGAAGAAGGACTCGTATTCCCACCTCTCACCACATTCGCTTCTCCTATCATCCTCCTCTCTCTCCTCACAGCATTCGTCGCCTCCGCCATATCCGCTCTCTCCCAAATCTTCCTCCCCGCAACAATCCGCAACACACCCCCAAACGAGCCGGCGAAGCAGAGAATCCAACAGACCATGCGAACCAAGACCAGGGTCGCGTATATCCTGCAGATGACATCTTGTGTGCTGTATCAAGCGGTTGTCTCGTGTAGTTGGGTCTTGGACCGTTCCTTCTCCACGCTAGACCTTGCACCTTTGGTTTATATGTTCGCGGTGACGGGGCTCATGTGGACCACGCTCATCTTATCTCCGTATCATAGTTGATCTATTTAGCCTCGCACATTATATCCCAGCGGTTGAATCGCTCGCCATACGCAACCTGTAAATTGCAGTCTTCATGAAATGCAACGTATTTCTAAGACCGCGCGATGGTGTAACGGCTGTAACGGCCCAAGCGGGAATGCGAGGTGGTCTAAAGCGGTAACGGGTTCCCCCGGACGTGCGCAGGTTCAAGGCCGTCCCCTCCAGAAAACTTGGTTTCCAATTCGTCCTCCGACGCGTAAGCGCTGGAACCAGGACTTGGAATAATACGATCGTGATTGGCCAGGGAAGCAATTCTGCATCCAACCGATCCAGCCGAGTTAGTCTTAGGAGACCAGGACGTGTCGTCTGTTCGCGCGGTTGGGCCGTGCCCCTCACAAACCTTTTTATCCCCTCAAATTATCGTTTGATAGAGTAATCAGACTATATGTACACAGGAGAGATGAGACAGCTGATTAATCTACTTTTCGTGCCCATTTCCTGCCAGGTGTGGATGGCCGCGCAGGAGTTTGCTGGCTTGGAACGACCTCTGCAGGATGTTCCCAAGTCTGAGCAACTGGTGCGGGAATCGCTTGACGCTTCTCTTCGAGAGGGGTATCTCCAGCGGGGACGTCGTGAATATCTTTGCCATAGTAAACCCATATCTGAAATCCCAAAACGATGTTGAGAACCAGCGCGAGGAAGAAACCCGCCAAAACAAGGGTGTCCTTAACCTCGGTAGCGGTGGTAAACAACCTTGCGAGACAGCCAAGGATCTGCGCCACTACAGCAAAGGTGGACAGTTGTCCAGTGGACTGCGCCCGGTGGTTCTGTGCGATCTGGGGGAGCTTGGAGAACAACCCGAGAGGGAGGGTGGCGATTTGCAGGAGCGCGATGGTTTCCTTGGGAAGGTTAACCAATGTGCCGATCAAGGCAGCAGAGGCAACGGCTGCACCGACGACCTTTGGCACGTTACTGGGAGAGGACGCTGATCTCCGTAGCGTGGAGGAGGGGAAGTAGACGATGAGGAGGGTGATAGCGATGTTTTGTAGCCCCAAGAAGGCGTTCTCCCCGTACGTCGAGAACGGGAACTCGTTGCGGTACGAGTACGCACAAGTCACGAGGTAACAGAAGGTTTCGAGAGTGTAAGCACTCAGAGAGATTCCTCGAGCGGAACGGGCGGAAAGGACTGGGGAACGTGTCAGTCTTCGATGGCGGTGCGATGCCACGAACGGGTAGCGTACTGAGAAGGAGTTGAGGCAACTTCATGATCGAGCCTCCAACGACGATTCCGACACCGAGGCCCTTGGAAAGAGAGTACTTGAGACATTCGATGTCGGAAAAGTTGAGGTTTTCGACGATTGAAGAATAACATTTCTACAGCCGAAATACGTCAGTCAAGCAACGTCGGAACCACGTCGACCTGTGCGCACCTGACCAACTATAGACACTCCGAGATCCTTGACGAACCAGGGGAGATTTCTTGTAATCGCGGTCATGGTCAACGGAGCACCGGAGCGAATGGGCGCAATGACGAACTCCTTCGATGGAGGCGTGGAGGGGGAAAGTTGCAACGTGGTTCTCTTCTCACGTGCACACACCAGTGGTCTCAAGGCGCTTTCCGCTTCTTTTTTAATCGAGAAATGGAGGATGATCTCGTCCTCAACCTTGCTACGGACGATCCTGTCCCAGGCTCTTCCAGAACCGTCCACGCGAAGAAGGGGGGAAAGTGGACAGACAGGTGAGGGGCGCTCTTCCACGCCGTCGGTTACCAGCACGCTGATCGTTATTTACTTAGGCTGAAAGCGAAGCGTGTTGCGAAACGGAAGGCTAAACTCCCACCCATCGTACAAGAAGGCGAACGAGTACAACCTCCGAAGAAGCGGCCAAGGCTACTACCCCAAGATGATCACGAGCCGGGACAGCAGCGGCCATCCGCACCTCCACGTCCCACACAAATAATCTCTTCGCTGTTCACCTACAATCCCAAAGTCGACAAACCAGAGCCCACACGTCGGTCCAAGGCTGTTGGGAAACCTAGCAATGCTCCCCTGGATTCTTCAACCTTCGAAGGTCTGGGGCTCGACCCTCTGCTCGTTCAGCATTTGGCTACAAAATTGGGGATAGCAAACCCGACGTCGATCCAACGTGCAGCCTTGCCTGTCCTACTCCCTGAACACGTCCCCTCGGGTGGCCCTTTACGGGACGTCTTCATTCAATCCCAGACGGGTTCAGGAAAGACCTTCTCCTTCTTACTCCCGATCATCCAGGACCTCCTTCCGCTCAGCTCCTTGTCGTATATCGACAGGTCGATAGGAACCCTGGCAATTATCATCGCGCCTACGCGGGAGTTGGCGTCACAAATATCGGAGGTTCTCGACGCCTTACTGAAACTTCGTCTACGACCAGCCGATGACACCGGGGAAGACCCAAACGCCCCCCGCCTCACCCGTTGGCTCGTCTCTGGCCTCTTGATCGGTGGCTCTACGAGAGCTCACGAGAAAGCCAGACTACGCAAGGGGCTCCCCATACTCGTGGCCACCCCCGGTAGGCTCCTCGACCATCTCCAAAAAACGTCGTCGTTCAATATTGGAAAGTGCCGGTGGTTGGTTCTCGATGAGGCTGACCGGCTCATGGAGTTGGGGTTCGAGGATACGATCAAGGGGATCATCCAAGGACTTGACAGTCGACGGAAGTTGGCTATTCAAGCCATGGAGGAAGGTAAAAGCGCGGAAGTTGGCGGTTGGGACTGGGAACGACAACGAAGGGCCGTCCTGTGTTCGGCGACAATACGAGAGGATGTTCAGAAACTGGCCGGGACCGCGCTCAAGAATCCTATTGTGATCAAAGCGTTGGAGTCTAACACTCCACGTGCACTCTCAAAGCAGGATGATACTACAAACAAATCTGTGGCGCGGCCTGATACCAACCTTACACCTCCCTCCCAACTCTCTCAGAAATACACCATCGTACCTCTGAAACTCCGGCTCGTCACGCTCATCTCCCTTCTCCGATCGATACTCTCGCAAAGCAACGGTGGGACGACGAAAATAATCGTCTTCCTCAGTTGCACCGACTCTGTGGACTTCCACTGGAATCTCTTTGGTTCTGCATCTATGGGTGGCGACTCGGCAGAGTTGGGTGAAAGCTCAAGTTCCGACAGTGAAGAGGACGAAAACGGCGGAGAGGGTCGGAAAACAAAATCGAACGAAGGTCGTATCGCCGTTACTTCGCCCCTCCTCCCATCTACTTCCATCTACCGCCTACACGGCTCGATGCCCCAACCCACACGTCTCGCTTCTATCAAGGGGTTTTCCTCCTCCAAGTCCAAGGACCAGAAACCCCCAAACTCGGCCATCATTCTCTGCACCTCGGTCGCCTCCCGGGGCTTGGATCTTCCATTTGTCAGGGCAGTTATCCAGTACGATCTTCCCACGGAAGGAGGAGCGACGGAGTATGTTCACCGAGTCGGGAGGACGGCTCGAGCGGGCAAGGGAGGCGAGGCGTGGTCTTTCGTGGCTCCAAGCGAGAAGGAATGGGTGGAATGGGTGGAGGGAAAAATGCGCACCACAGTTGATGGCGGAGATGGTGAAGAGAAGAGCAAGATTCAGCTGGAATGCGTTGCGGTCGATACTGTGCTCAAGAAAGGGTTCAGTGGAAAAGGTGCCGAGCACGAGGAGCGTGCGACTGAGGTGCAGCTGGCGTTCGAGAGATGGATTCTGAACGGAAAGGTGTGTTTCGAGCGTCATTGGTTTCTTGCGACCTTGGAGACTATAAAAAACGGATTTGGTAGAACGCCGAGCTGGCCAGGAAAGCTTTCACCTCCCACATGCGAGCATACGCTACCCACCCTTCCGACGAGAAACACATCTTCCACGTTCGTCACCTCCACATAGGCCACCTTGCGAAATCCTTCGCCCTGCGAGAAGCTCCGGGGGCAATCACGAGTCATTCCTCCCGTCCGGTCAAAGGTAAACCCGTGTCGAAAGGCAAGGACAAGAAACACAAGACCACGGCTTCGACGAGGGTATCGAAAGGTGTCAGGGAGAAGGACTGGAACGAGGAGCACGATAGAGGTGCTGAGTCGAGGATGCGGGAGGCCGTTCGTGCTCAGGGACGACTTTCAAAGAAGAAGGGCGTGTTGATGTCTTACGGGGGCGCCGACGAGTTCCAGGTTACCTCTGGGGATATGTTGGAAAAACAGACTCAGGCAGAGGTCTAGCACGACCGTTTTCTCACATCTCGCTCTTAATCGATATTACCGGGTGAGGCGGATCCCATTCCATTGCACTCGTACCGATTCCATTGCAGAGATTCGACGCAAGAGTGATGTGATATCCTTTCCAAGTCATACACTAGCAGCGCTGTCAGTGTTTTGATCAGTTCGCTTCCTACTCCTGGTGCCAGCCCAAACCTGCTTGACAGTATTCAGATGGTGAGGGTATACCTCAACCCGCAATGGTCACTCCAAGGGATCTCGAGAGATTTCTCGCCCGGCTGGGCACCTCAATATAACCAGGGCGCAGGACTTCTATTTCCCTAGTAAGCCCACCATTGCAGCCTTGTCCAACCTGCCCGGCCCCAGTCCGTCCCGCAGTTCCACACCAACACCTCATATACTAGTAGCTCCATCAGGGTCTGCCCTCCCATGCATCTACCGGTTTGTTCTTGTCGACAAACCCGCCGTTCTCGGGCCTGATGGCGCTGAAGTCGCCCGCAATGATCCCGCCACCGCATCCGCGCTCGCGCAGGACGTCGGCCAGTATCTCCATCTGACGGGCGCGGTAATATAGTGTATCCCCAAGTGAGTCGAGGTGGACGTTGATGAGACGGAAGATTGTGCCCGGCGTGGTTGGGGGGATGATGTCCACATAAAGCACATCCCTCCCGTACTTGCTCGGGAGTGTTATGCGGGAGACGGCCCATCGCCTTCCTTCTGCAAATCCAGGCCGGAGGCAAAGGGCACGCTGGACAACAACATCATGGTCGCAAAGGGCACGTTCTCAAAGGACGTTTGGTCCTCGGCGTCAGTCTCCAGGAAGGCAGCACGCACTCTCGCATCGTCCAGGAGAAAGGCGCGGACGTTGGACGTGACTTCTTGGAGAAAGCCAGGTGTGAGAGAAAGCCCCGGCGTCACTTGGCCCTGTACGTTTCTCGACATTCGTGTGGGGGGTTGAAGGCAGAAGGAGTACGCCAGAGTCTGTTGGTGGCCATGGCGGTGTGTTGGAAAGCAGGAAGTTTCTGGCTGGGGTTTAAACGTTTAAGTTTAGGTACCGCTGCCCTACTCCACCGCCGACCACATGACTAAACCTACCTTACACACTAAGTCTGGGAGGAGTGAGAGGGTCTTGACAGCGACCTGACTCCCTCCGAGGCCCGCCGATCGGTCACTACTCTCTTAAACAACGCTTATGCATATGGGTCATGGGCGTGTCTGAGCTGCTTTCCTCTCGAAAAGCTGTAAGACAGGGAAGGATCGTCCGTTCTATTCCAGAAACGAGAGTCCGACAAAGAGACAGAGCGGATGCTTGAACGTGCGTGAAATGAGTTGCAGATCAAAGGGGTTTGCGCGGTGTGTGCAAAAGGAAAGAGAGCCAATACACATTTACAGAGTGACGGACAACACACAAATTGGGCAGATGAGCGAAGACACAAGGGGAACCCAGTTCCGTGGGGTGGTTGAGACACTGCTGTGGGGGAAAGGAATACTTTGGAAAGGGAGGCACAGAATGGGGGTGAGGTTGGTGGGGGGAGGGACGAAAGGGAACAGACATGTGAACGGTTGAAACAAAAAAAGTAACCCATCTCTCCCATCCATGCCTCGAAAGGAACAGAACCCTAGCGGGGCCAGACGTCTGGATTGCTCTGTTTCCTTACATCCTTTACCCCTCCCTGCACTTGACCGGAAGGATTCACCCCTCCAGGGTAGAATTGCGGTGGTAGAGGTGGTCCACCCCCACCCAAACTGCCTCCCCCGATCCTATTCGCCCCCTGATTCTGTGTCGACGACCCTTGATACCCCCCCACGAACTGATCAGGCTGCATCGGAACGTACAGGTCAGAGATGCCGGAAGATGTCTGCGACTGCTGTGATGATTGTGGGTAAGCTGGGTATCTGTTCCCTGTGGTCGTGGTGGTTGTGTAGACCTGGGAAGGACTCGTTACAGCGTCCGAGGAAGCGCCGAACACCGCGTTCTGTCCATCGCCTCGGGCGGCGTTTCTGACGGAGGACATGACTACATCCCTCCTGTCTTCTTCAACCACAATTGGCGGGTTCGTCGGGGGGATATGATAGGCGTGTGCCAGTCCGGAAGTAGGAGGGGGTTGTCCGCCCCCCACTCCTCCAGCATAACGGTTGCCACCGCTCGGCCCTGGATGCCAATTCGAAAGCCCCTGGGATGTGACAAGCTCCGCTTGTTGATGCAGATACTCCAACTGTGGGTACGGTTGCGCGGCCACAACCTTCCCAGTCTGCCTCCTCTCCCACTCCCTGATCCCATCATCTCTCTTCAAGACCGGTGTCAGCGCATTCCTTCCTCCGATCACATCCTGGGTCATGTGCTGTAACCTCGCGAGAGCCGGAGGTATGTTATCCATCTGACCGGTGTTCGTCGCTCGCGCCCTCGCATTCGTGTTTGGATAGTAGGACGTCGGTGGGGGGGGTGGCGGGTTGTTATGGGGGACCGGGAAAGTGCTGGGTCCCAGGTATTGTTGTTGGGTCGAGGTATTAGGACTAAACAGAAAACCGGCTTTAGGTCAAAAACACTGCCCCAAACGGAGACCGGCGAGGGACGAACTGGCTGTACCCTGTGCCTGTTTTATCTTGGTTGTTTGGGAACGTAGGTTGTCCGTTGCCCGCTGGTTGGCTGATATAGGGATTCCTACTGATGAAAGTATTCGCTTGAGCTGTAGCTTGCGCCGTGTAAGCTTGGTGTTGGGCCAGGTGTTGGTTGTAGGAAGCAGCATCCTGGAACGCCCGGGTTCCCTTTGGCTGCGAGGGTACCAATCCACCGTATGGGCGCTTGGGGTCGGTAGGTGTGATCGGGTGCTGGGGGGAGGGTTGAGGGACGGGATGTGTGTGTGGCTGCGGGTGTAGAGAGTGAGGGGTGGTAAACGAGTGGTCAACAAGCATCAACTTACCGACCAAGGCTTCGTGAACTTCTCGCCTGTAATGAACGGATGTTGTCTCGCCTGTTGTGGTGTCCATCGCTCCACAGGATTCAGGTTCAACAACCCCTGACAGAAATCAATGAACGATGCGCGGCTGTTCAATTCTAGAGGTCGAAAGATATCAGCACCACCACTCGTCAGACTTCCCCATGTGCACACACCTTTCTCCACCTCCGTTCCATGTCTTGTAGACTTGAAGTTCGGCATCGGAGCTTGGTTGATAATATCCGGGAGAGTTGTAGCCTTAAAGTATTGTTTTCCCGGCTGCTCATTCGTGCTCCTCTCCCTAGAGTACTGTTCAAGGGACTTCAAACGGTACTTCTTGTGGCCGAAGGTATCGGTATACGAATCAAAGAAGTGACTCGTTTGCTTTCCCACGTCCATCATGTACTGAGGAGGCATTCTATTCATGACTGATCAGCATAACAACTGGGGTCTTGTAAACGGTAGAACGTACCCGAGCATTTCAACGATCCTGGTTATCTGGTTGTATTCGCTCGTTCCGGGGAACAGGGGCAGCCCAAGGAACAATTCCACGGCTATGCAACCCAATGACCACATGTCGATGGAGGCGTTGTACGGTATCCCGAGCAACACTTCGGGTGACCGGTAAAACCTCGACTGGATGTAGGTGTAGACTGTTTGCCGTTCGTGGCACGCGGAACCAAAGTCTATCACCTTGATTTGAGGTGATTGTAGTCTGGGAGAAGGTGAGACCCGGACTCGACCAGAAACTCGGGGGGTGGCTTACGATCTGAGAAGAATGTTCTCTGGTTTTAAATCGCAGTGTATCAGCCTCGCCTCCTTGAGCACCGTCAATGAGTCCAGCAGCTGGGCGGTAAACACCTTCACGAGCTGCGTACTCAACCCTTGGAACTGATTTTGTTTGATCAATTCGTAAAGGTTGGAGGACAAGAGTTCGAACACCAAACACAAGTGGCTGCGGTGGATAAATGAGTCTCGTAACCGCAGGATGTGGTGTTCGTCGTTCGGATCGCATTGGTTATTCAGCTACTCAGAGAGTTCGGAAGGATGAAAACTGAGTGGGTTTCACGAGCAAGTCGTTCAGGGCACTCACCAATTCAAGAATTGTAACCTCCATCATACTCTGGTTAAAGTATGCTGGTTTGTTTTTTACCACCTTGACGGCAACGATCTCATGCGTCTTCATGTTCTGACATTTCACGACTTGCCCGAACGTTCCTTGACCGAGAATGTCCAGGATCAGGTACCTTGCGGGGGGTTTCCTCAGAGGTGCACAGAGTGAGGCTGGGCCAGTAATACTCACTTATGTCCATCGTCGGTGCCCAACCAGTCGTTGACATAGAGAATGTAGTCGTAGTCCTCGTTATCGTATCCATCGTTGTGGGCAGGCTTGCTGGGTTTTGTTAAAACTCGCCGCGGGTTGTGTGTTGATTCATATCTGAACTGTGGGTTACAGATATGATACGTATCCACTAGGTGGGTCGTCAATTGCCGTATGGGCTACAATTTCAAACAAGGTGATCAGTCGGCCGAACGCTAAGGCCCGGTAAAGTACCGCCGGCTAAGGAGGCAGATGTCAAGGTACGCACGCTGAGGTAAATGCCATTTCCATCCATACGTCTGCCCGTCCGCGGTCGCGTGGTGATAGGCTGCAGCTCGGAAGCGTCCCGGACCCGCCTGAGACCAGTTAATTTCCTCTTTCCGGCGGGCTCCACCATCATCGGTTGCGGTTCTTGAGGGTAATAATGATTATTACCTGGTCCATCTTGATGGGGGAAAGGCATTGGCGAACTTGGAACCGAGGAGTTTTGCCTAACAGATCTTGACCCCAAATGCGCCGGGCTGTTAACAATCGCGGAAGGTAGTGATGGCTGGTTCGATGTCGGAGGGTAGGGGGGGTCAGGGTGCTCCGGGTTTGAATGGACGCGGTTGTGAACCTGTTGGTACGCGCTCGGATTATACGGCCTCTGTGACTGGTCAGGGTAATTGTATCCTCTGCCTGCAGTGGCGGGGGAGTACTGCGACTGCTGGGACGAGTAGTTGTCCAGAGTGGTCTGAGATGACAGAGGCCCGTGACGCATTGGCGAGCGCCCGGATCGGTTAGAAGTGGCGGGATCGTGTTGGGTTAGGGAGCGTCTGGGAGGGTGAGATGGCGAATTTCCGTAGTAAGCGTCGGGGTAGGGGGACTCTGCAGTGTTTCCGGATTGCTGGGGAGGGTAAGGGACGCTGTGAGGGTAGAGGGAACCTGGATGCTGGGATCCACCCGCAAACGACCTTTGGGAATCGACGTTTGCAGCTTCCTCGAGGTCGGGTGGACGCCTAGGGTTTGCAGAGGTAGAGCTCATAGAGGCACTGCGAGAGAGCCCGGGGGAGTACTGAACTGGGGGAACGCCGAACTGATTGCCCTCCTCGACGATCTGATTGATCCTTGGCTGGCGTGTGGTCGGGGACTGGTGACTCTGTGGGTTATGACGGGTCGTCGGCAGCGGCGGGGGAGGAGCGTAGTACGGGGAATGGGAGGGGTTGGGATCGAGGCCGGGTTGGGTCTGCCAACGGGGGAGATCACCGTCTACGTATACAGGTTCGGACATTCCAGAGCGAGTTTTTCCAGCGGGGGGCCCCTGTACGAATCGTAGCACGTCGCGGGCGAGTGTGTCCTCGGGTAGTCGTCAGTCCGCGACTGGTCGTGGTTGAGGGTGATGAAGGAAGACTAATCGTGGACACAAACCGTGAATGATGGACACGAGACGGCAATGTACAGCCTTTGATATCGAGTAAATATTCTACATGCCCTTCAGCTGTTCAACGACGCCTTTCTCGACCTCTAGCAACACCGCGGGCCCTTGTCCGGAAGAGTACACCTCAGGGGGGACATCAACCGAGAGGAAAATCTGCTTTTTGAATCGCTTGGCTGACGAACGCATCCGGGAAAAATAGGGGGAAATGGTCAGCAACCGGCCGAGGACGCCCTTCCAGCCGAGCAGGGAAGTAAAGGAGCCCACCGAGCCTCTGCGACATGGAAAACGTAGCATCTGAATCTGCGGATCGAAACAGAGCGCTTGCGGTCGTCGTGCTCCCCTCGCATACCTTTATTTCAAACCTCGGTTCAGCCTGACAACGAGTGTTGGGGGCGGGGTCAACGCCCGAAACGTACGGGTGGCATGGCACAGGCCCAATCTCGAGCCAAGTGTCCTTGCGTCGGCGCCAGTTCTGCACCACCCTCAGCTTGTTCGCCTCGGCCGTCCGACGTTGCGCCGACCCAGATCATGTACGAATCAACCAAACAGATGATCTGCATCGCCAGCGGAAGTAAACTCGAATCTGACCCAGTCAGCTTTTTCGAAACAATCTTGATAACTTCGCCGCTCATCCCAATCGTGAGAGTGAAGGGGTTGATGAGTATTGGCAATGATCGTGATCGGCCACCGTGTGTGTTGGGTCGTGATAAGCAGGGGACGGCCAGACGCGTGGCACATCCCTGGATAAAAATTATAGCAGAAACAATTGCCGCAGTGAAAAGGCGAGAAACAAGGTGCCAGATGCGACAAATAACGACAGCCACACCATCTACTGTATATGTTCGTGTAAGTGCTACACGTTTACATTGGGTGACTTGTGGGGAACGCAATTTGTGGGACAAAACACGGTCGACAGCGGGGATGAGGGAGGGATACCGGCCGATGAAGGAGGGGTTGAATATGAACAAGGAAAGAATGGCTCGATGACGGGAGAGGCAGAGAATAATAAGGGACGTAGTACATAACACTGGGTGTCAACGATAATTGTGTTTGGGATGCGGGATGCAGGTGAAGATGTAATGTGCGTCAGTTTTGCGGGAAACAAAGGGGTGCAACAAGAAAACGTGTCCATCAAGAAACGACAGAAGGTTGGGATAAACCCACGGGGACTCAAAGGCGGATGGGAAGGAGGTACGCCGAATTCAGCAAAAAAGCGTTTTGCACCAGAGGGTGAATCGAGTCCACCAGCCTCCTCGCCACGGCCCTGTCCTGTGAGGTCCGCCGAGTCTGATAATACCTGTGCCAAAGCGAATCTCGAACGGTTCCTCTGTCTGTTCCTCGCCCTCCTCGATGTCCGACTTTCGCTTGGATCTGGCTGTGGCAGGGAATCTTTGTAGGGTCTTAGCAGAAATGAACGAGGGGAACAACCCCAGAAATGAGGCGTATTCGGGATTCGTCAAGTCAGGTACCGTCCAAATGCGAGACTGAGCTTCAATCTCCGGGAACGCACCCCGTCGCGATGGGCTCAAGTTCAGGAGAACGTCATCGGTTGGAGCGGTGTTGACAGATACATCGTCGGGTGTCCCTGGCGAATCTCCAATTTGAGACGATGACGACGTCGTTGCCAAAGATCGGGACAGGGGAGGGGTATCCAAAAATGGGTCGCTTGGAGCCCTTGGACGCTTCGCTAGGGTTTTTGTGGCAATTGGTGGTGAAGAGGGTGACCCATGATTGGAGAGGAGAGGTTGTGATGGAAGGGGTTGCGATTGTGCTCGCGAGTGCGAGGGCAGGGTCATGCCCAACACCGACACACTTGATGACCGCGAACTCGGTGACAGGGCATCTTCGAACCCGAGTACCTGGTGAGGTGGTTAGATAACGCGAAACAGGGGTACTCGTGAAATACCAACCCACCCCTTTGAGAACGTTTATAGCCTCCAACATAAACTCCTTGCCACTGTAGAATGGCGACGGGGCTGGTCAGCAGACTGCAGGTGAGAGCGTAATTGAAACAGTAGACATACGCGGCTTCTTGGAACACGGCATCATCGATCTCCCATGTAGTTCGACAGGAACCAGCCCCACCTAGGTTCTCCGGGAGGGTTTGTAGTCTCATGACTGCCCACAATGCTTCGAAAAATGGACGGGCGCCTGGCATACCGGGAGTACACCAGTTGCGGAGGAAGGCGCCAAGGTGTTCGTAACGCTCCTTACGGGCGGCTGGTCCGATCGGATGTAAGCGAGAATGTGCCGATAGTGAACCCCCGGGGAGTGTCACCGAAAGGTGGGCATGAAATTCGGCATTGCGACGCGCCGTGACATGAGCGTGATATCCGGAACGGACTGATGCCTGGAGTCTTGCAAACGGAGGTCGTTGCGATGGGGGGAGGGTTGCCAAAGTCTGTGTCATCAAACGACCGGCCTCCTCGTCTTGATTGTAATACCTAACAAACGCGGGCGTCAAGAGTGCGTCTGAGGAAGACATCACCGGAAACCCACCAAAACCTGCACTGTTCAGCAAAGGTCTCGAGGTCGCTCTGGAGAGCCTTTGTAGGGATAGGTGACTGTGAGGGTGGCGGGGATTTTAAACGCTTTCCACCACGCGGACGACCGTTAAACGAAGGGGATGTAGGAGAACGCGTTGGAGACATGGAGAAAGTGGAAAAGGGTGAGGTTGCCAGGTCATTTGTCGAACCATCGCTGGTATGGATGGAGATTGGTGGTGGCCTGTGATGACGGGCGGTTTCCAGAGGATAAGCCATCGTGTGCGACGGGGTAGAAGCTGGTCGCGAGCTCGAACTGTGTTCAAATACGACCGATTGACCTGGTTCGGCGGGGACGATATTTGCAGGGGTTTGTGAGGAAAGTCGATCTGGTTGCGCGGAGATCAAAGTCCTTCCTGGGCACGCTGAGCCAGACGGTGCCGGACAACGCTTGAGAGACTCTCCTCAGGAGAAAATGGAGGAGAAGAGCGCAAGTCCAGCTGAGGACGCCAGCGATTGACCCCGGGAGAGAGGGACGGAGGAGGAGGTTGAGGAGGATTGAGCGTCTCACGTGGCACCGCCGTTCACCGAAAACGGCCCGCCGCCTCCGCTGCCCGTGGCTTCAGTCACCCACTGCTGTTGACCGCCGTAGCCGTCGCCGCATATCTGTGCCTGGTTTTCGTAGCGAGCGCGGGCGAGAGGTCGGCGAGGTAATTACATGGCGAGGGAGTAGATAATGATTCTAGATTGTACTAGACGACATAGTGGTTACGAATGGGTATAAGACTCAAACACTTGATGTGATCTCTCTTCCTCCCTCTCACCTCCACCAGCAGTGGTCCTAGCGTCCCTCATCCTCTCTCGTCTGGCTGTGACCAGCCCTGGCTGAGTGAGACCGACGCCGAACGCTTCGCTGGTCTTCCCAAACTCTCTCTTCTACCGCCCTTTCTAACCCGTTTGTGATATGGCTCAGGCGTGGACAGCCCCCCAGGACCAGCGATCAGATTTCGTCCTCCAAAACCCCTCCAATGGCCACGAAGACGTAGATCTTGCGCGGTGGGAGCTTGCAGAGCTGCTCAAACACTCTGACGGTCGCTCCGAGATCGTGTACACCCCCCACCACATCGTCCATCCGTACAACGGCTATGGGGGTAACAACATGGGGGACAGCGTCGGCCCACACAACCACCAGGGTCACCAGGACACTTCTATGAACGGATCCATGAACGCTCATATGTCCCAAAACCACCCCATGAACGGCCACGGTCAGCAAAATCCTTATGACATGTACCCCAACAGCAACGGGATCCCCGGCCGCAGTTACCCCATCGATAATCTCGGGATGCAACACCAACAGGGCATGTACTCTAGCCCGTCTCTGAACGGCGCAGTGGTCGATCCTTCTTCGTTCCATCACAACTCCACCCAATCCTTTACGATGCCTCAGGACTATTCATTCTCTTCTATCCCACGCAACACCAATCCTTCGATGCCTGATCTCCGGCGCATCGCTGGAATGAATGTGCAGAATGCATATCGTGGTCCTGATTATCAGGATGGTCTTCGTGGGATGAACGGAATGGATGGACCCTCTCTAAATCCCCATGCACAGCCACAACAACCATTCCCGGAATTTTCCCGATACCAACAACAGAACATCTACCCTCCCCCTCGCCATGGCTCGAATTCTACACCATTTTCCCCCTCTCAGAATGACATGATGCAAGATCTTCAACCCCATACAGCCTTCCACAACCAAGCGATTGCGAGGTATGACAACATGTCCAATTTTCCCGGCACCAATTCCATCAACGGATCTTCGATGGACTATTCACAACCGGACTTGCGCGCTTCTTCCGTGGACACTGCCTCGGAATCCCAAGGCACTTCAAATATCGCCGACCCCAACGACTTCCAGTCTTTCATAAGGTACGCCGGTTCCCCCCTCCGATCGCGGAAGGATTGAATGTGGACTTATTCCTCCTGCTAGGCGCTACTTGGACCAGTACGCGCGGACACCAAACCGCCTCGCGTTCGGCGAACGCTCAATCATCGTCATGTCCAGCAAGGTCGCCCAAAAGTCGTACGGAAACGAAAAGAGGTTGGTGTGTTTCATCAGTCAACTCAATTACTTCTATCTTGATTCCTCCTGATTGATGCTGATCTCGTGTTGTTGTTTCGCTCCCTTTATTCAACTGACGCTAACGTCAATGGGACTCAATTTCAGGTTCCTATGTCCCCCGCCCACTGCGGTGATGGTAGGAAACTCGTGGTGGTCCGAGGTCCGCAGGAACGGAGAAGAACCGACCCTTGCTCCTCCACGAGTCGTCGTTTCCATCTCGGGGGAGCCGACTCCCCCTGAAAGTTCTGTGGAATGGGCAGGAGCATCTGGAAAACCGTTCGACGCGACCGACCCTCCGAACGGAACCACTTTTGTGGGCCGATGCGTCGGAAAACAGCTCTTCATTTCTGAAGCCGACGAAAAACGTAAGAAAGTCGAAGCCCTGGTTAAGGTCACGGCCCCATCGGTTGGTGATGAAGAGGGCAGAGTGATCGGCCTCTTCCCCAGCAAGCCCATCAAGGTGATCAGTAAGCCCAGCAAGAAGAGGCAGAGCGCGAAAAACTTAGAATGTATGTGTTCCCCTGGTTCCATCATATCTCTTTTCACATCCAATGTTAATCTCCTCTGAACTATGCGCAGTGTGCATTAATCATGGTTCGACCGTATCCTTGTTTCATCGTCTACGATCACAGACTGTGTCAACCAAATACCTCTGCGTCTCGGCGTCCGGCTCGTCGTTCAAAGGGTCCGACGGAGCGCCTTTGATGGGTCTCGATGTCCGGTCCAAAGTGTCCACTCCTGCCTTCGTAGCGCGGACATCCAGCTGGGGTGAGGCCCATTATCAGACCTACCACAGTTGAACCGCCCCTGATATTGTCATGACTAGACCCGTTCATCATGTATATCGTTGATGTTAACAAACCGGTCGGTGGTACTGACGCCCCTCCACCCCCTCCACCTCAGCCGGATTATCCTTCGCCGCCACCTAATGCCATTCAGTTCACAAACAACGGCTCGCAGATTCCGATCTACTACAACCAAACTATCGTCCTCCAGTGCCTTACGTCGGGAGTTGTCAGCCCTATCTTAATCATCCGCAAGGTCGACCACCAGACCACCGTCGTTGGTGGAGGTATTCAAGAGGGTGGGAAGGCTGTACCAGACCACCATTGTGCCCCGGGAGAAGTATGCGGCGACCCCGTCTCTCAGTTGCACAAGATTGCGTTCGAGGTATATGAGCCGAACAAGCCACCTGCAGAACCGGGGACCCCTGGCACCTCTGGAGCGTTCTTGTCCTGCATGGCGGAGAAGGTTAACACTTACCGCCCCGTGGAGGGTAGACAGTGGACCCCTATTTTAACCTTGCCGCTGCCGACTCGGGGGAGCGACTCTCCCGCTATGCCTGGATCCCCGGCCACTTCCACGCCGAGCTCTGCTACCACTGTCCACGCGTTCGGAAGTTTGGATGTTCCCTTGTCGCCGATGGAGATAGAAGGCACGAATGATGGGGGCCGCGTCAAGAAGGGGAAGAGGGCCACGAGCAGTGCAGGCGGTGTCTCCAAGAGTTCCCAGATGAAAGGGCGCGCCAAGCGCCCACATTCCGCTGGTTCTGGAAGCACTAAGCGTCCTTCTACTGCTGATGGTATCACCGGCCTTGGGGGATCTGGCGCATTGTGGCAAGTTGACATTGGCGAGACAAGCGTCTGGACGATCGTTGGTACCGGTGAGTTGGCCCTGGGAAGCGAAGGTTATTCACATGATTGAAACTTGGGTTCTAGAACAAGTGAGGTACAACTTCTACGTCCCTCCCGTTCTCTTCGACCAAAGGGATATTCCCCCCGGGTTGTCATACCCGGTCCCAAATAAGCCCGTGACGCCTTTCCCTGGGGTGGTCAAGTATTTGCTCCCTGATCGTGCGTCCGAGGCACCAAAGGGACACCACTCCGCCAGAATGTTACCCAATCCCCACTCCGCCAGGATGCTCACCATCTACGGAGAAAACTTCTCGAAGGCGGACCCTTTACGCGTCTTCTTCGGCTCTGAACCGTCCCCTCAGGTTGAGGTTCGGTGCAGTGAAGTGATGGGGTGCCTCCCTCCGGAGACGGAGGCTGCGAAGAGGAGGCCAATCATCCTCGTCAGAGAGGACGGAGTCGTGTTCCCCTCGTCGATCCTATATCCTTGAGTAATCCGGAGTTGCTATCGAAGATGGCCAGGGGCTGAGGTTATTCGCAGTTGAAGTTATTCACATCATATTGAGGTTTGGATTTTTGTAATTTACGCTTCTTGTGCTCTCTCCTGTGCTTCTTGCTCCCCCCCCCTACATCAAACTTCCGGATGTCTCTCCTTAATACGGTTTCCCACCTCCCTCCTTGTTGTCAAGAGCTTAGGGCTTGATCAAAGTATCGTCGCTCCCTCATCTCTTTCAATTTACGCTCCTGCTTACCCTCTTACTTGCCGCTCCCATACTCGTGTTTGCTCCATTTTCTGTCTGGATTACAGTATTTACTTGGAGGCAGTGAATGTATCTTCGCCTGTCTTTATTACTTTTGTATTTCCCTGCTCGATGTTGCCGTATCACCCCCTACAAAATCAAAGCATATTCCCCCACCGGCGTGACTGCTGTCAATGCGGCTGTTCCCCCGACCTCTTCACTCGACCACAACGATGTCTCCCCTCCAACTCCCCACTCTGTTGTGGGCCTGGTACATTGAGTACCTATGGGATTACAAGCCTGGTTCCTGGGTGCACGCCTCAGCATCCACCTTCCGATTTTTCGCGGCCTTCATCGTTGTGCCACTCACCCTGTTGGTCATGTTTGCAAGTCTATCTCTCCCACTCCCCTTCTTCACTTCAACCGGAAACGCTAACATCATCTCCCCTGCCCTTCCCCCGCACCCGCGTCTCGTTACGTTACGTTTGAACACGCGTGTGCGTCGCGATTATCTCCTTTTTCATTTTTGGGTTCGTGCAGGACGTGACATCGTACATCATCGCACGGACGCTCGGCGTCATCGACGACACGAAGGCTTCTACGAGCGATCGCGAATCTCTGCATACTGCGGCCGTGGCCAAAGAGACCTACACGGAACCTCCATCCATCATCGTCCAGTCGGCGTCCATAGCGGGGAGTATGCCCACCACCCCGAGTATCCCAGTTGATACCGGTCGACCCTTGGACGGAAGAGTGGAGAAACTGCAGTTCGGAATCGCCGGTTCACATTCTCAACATCAATCATCTTCCACGAGCTCTCTTTACGAGGGCAACCCAGCTTTAGCTGGAGTCGGCGTCTTCTCCCCCGCAGCCTCTACACCCCCTTCACCGACGATCGAGAGGAGAAGGTTCGGCTCGTTAAGCAACGGCATAACGCCTTTTAGTCCGCTGGAAGACGAAACCGGGAGCAACGAGAAGGTGATCACGGATGGGGAGGGGGAAGAAGAGATTCTCAAGTCAAGAGTGGGGAGGAAGGGCTCGTGGGGATCCATGAGTGCCGGGCTGGATTCATCCTACGCGCTCGTCGACAAGGATTCCGGGTCTGAGGATTCTGGAGTCCTCTTGAGGAGACGACAAAAGGTACCCACGATGGAACCCATTGGGTCGTGACTCTTTCCTGTTGTATTCCTGTTGTAAAACATTCTTCTCGCTTTGTCAGTTCCGTGAATGCGCAGTAAGGGTGTATGCTGTGTAAACGGCATCATTGTCATCTGTGAACACCTGATGACACCCATACGGGCGCCCTCGTTCGTTCCATGATGGAACGCTGGGCGGAGGGCAAGTGAAGACGTTATCGGATTGGACGTGTTGACATAGACAGGGACGGAACAGTATACAGGAGAATCGATGAGCAGAGAACGATACAATGAGTTGGGTACAACAAAATCTACCAGCCGAACCTAAGTTGATCCCTGGTAAACACTGGCGGTTTCCATATGAGCAGGTCAGAGTGGATGCGGCGTTTTCGTTTGGCTTTCGACTTTTCGTATCGTTCCAGGACTGAATCGGAGAGACAAATGACGTGCTGCCCTTTATAGTGCTTGAATAGTTGTAGCGTCGTGCACCTAAAATAAAACAAGCAACCGAACATGAGAATCGGACGATCTCCAATTGGGGTCACCACGTACGTGTTCATAACGTCGGCATGAGTGATTGATGTCTTCTGCGCGATGTCGTCGATGCTCAACTCCTCCGTGGTGTTGACCAGTAACTCGACGATAGCCTCTCCCCAGTAGGCTCGATAACCCAACAAGCCCAAGTCCGAGAGTGGCTTCTCAGGACTTCCCAGCTTGCCTTCTTTCTTGCTGAGCTCGTAGGAGAACTCGATCAGGAGTTTACCGTAGCCGTGTCGTTGGTGTTGGGGGAGAGTGAGGATGCAGGCGACGTTGTAATTATCGGCGGATTCCTTCTCTTTCGAGAAATAACCGATGACATGACATCCATGTGAGTCCCGTTGACACTAGAATGTTGGTGTTAGCAAGAGACTGAACAACTTTGGTCAGCGGCTCACCATAACATAGTACATGAAAGGTGTAACATCATAATACAGCGTTTTGCTGAGGGGCGAGGTCAGCTATACGCAACTTGCTGAAGGAAAGTGACCTACTGATCCAAGAAACATTTGGAGAGCAAACTGAGGTTCCGGCACCATGCCAGTTGGCGTTTCCCATCGAGTTCGAAGAACGAGATATCTTCATGCCGGTAAATCTCGTTGCCGGGTGGGTGGAGAAGTGTACAGCGGGTGCGGTGACGACCAAGCATGAACTGGGATCCGAAATACGAGAGGCAGTATTCGCAGATGTACAGGATCGGGAGATGAGCATATTCCTGAGGATAAGGACTGAAATACCACGCCTCAACCTCGTGCTTGCCCATCTGGATCCTGTTCAGATTCTTGACGCGAGCGATTTCTGAGATGGATTGGGTCATGGATCCAGAAGTCCTGAGCTTCTCGATTTCGACCTCCTTGCTGAAATGATGAACGGGTGGAGAAGCTTCGATCTCCGTGGGTCCGTCCTCGTCGAGAAGCACGACCTCACCATCTGCGTCCGGATCACCCTCGGCATCGACCTCGCCTTCCGCATCTACATCCATCTCTCCTTCCGCATCTTCCTCGTACATCGACTCTTCGTCATCTTCTGCTTTCCGTTTGAGGGGGATAGAGGGGATGGGTGGTAACGGGGTTGCCGGGCCAATTGGAGAATAGTTCGGTGTCTGGGGGGCAGGAGTGGGAGTAGGAGAATAATCCGCATATTCTGGTGGGACAGGTTTCCCAGCGCGCTGGGTTTTTGGAGGGGGGACAGAACTGAGCGGGGTGCCTATGCCAGCGGATCCAGAGCCGACTTTGTTCTTCTTCTTGCCCTTCTGGATCTTGCCGGGAGGGAGTTTAGTTGTGGGTACTTTCTTGGGCTGGGGGGGAGCCTTGGGCTTAGGCCACTCTAAATCCCGGCCGAGCACGAGCCTGGACCCAGCCACCCAGTCGTCGAGACGTTTGTTGAAGTGTTCCCAATGGACAAAGTATTCCCACTTGTCCTCAGGTTTGAGGCCGTCCGGAGACGGGTCCACGCCGCCCGGTCGCCGACGCGCCGCATAGGCGCTGGCCTGGCGCTCGCGAATGGAGAGGATTTCTGCGAGGCGTTCCTCTGTGGATCCATCTTGGTTAGGCCTACGAATGTATATCTTGCATCCGACAGAGACGGTCTGGGAGATGAGCGATTAGCGTTGTGTAGAAGGAACAACGCGAGACGCGACAAACCTGGATCGAGTACGTGCCACCTGGCGTAATTGGGGCTGGTTCGGAGCCTTCAGCCTCTTTGTTTGGGCCCATTGGAAAGCCAGAAGAGAATTCTGCGGTTCGCGGGTGGTTTCGAGTCGTCGCTCGTGGCCTGGAAATCCAGAGGACGAGCTTTTGCTGCGCAGGTGGCTGTTTGAGTCGACTTGGACCAATCAGATCGTGGCAACTTATAGCCTGATATATCATCCTCTAGTCCGGTGCTGGCCTTGTGCTGGCCCAAGCCTTCTTTGTCCTCCACCATGGCATCTAACCCCCAATGTGCTGCTCTGGCTGCTGCCAAGGATAAAGCAGGTACTCCAAACATCCAGAACTCTTCATCTGTCGGTAGCTCATTGGTTCACAGGATTGTCCTACTCTCAGATCGCCCAAAGGATCAAGACCTCCGAGCAGAGAATCATCGACAGTCAGTTTGGTGCTACTACATCTACCCGGGAGGCTTATCGATCTACGACTTAGTTTGCACCGGTGCCGCGGTTCCAACCGAGGCTGAGTTCCAGGCCATCACCGTGGTTTTGGGAGTTCAGGACAAGGTACGAATCCCTCCCATCCCCGAGATCGACGCTTGACCGCATGTAGGTTCCCAAGCATAAGACGGCGTAACCCATCTAAGGATCGTACAAGTATGTAACATTATGTGGGCATCGCCCGCCAATAGATATAAGAACTGTCTGTCTCGATGTGGATGAGCGAACGTGCGCTTTGCCCAAAGGATGTGTGACAGCAAGTCGACGACAGGACAGGTATTTATATTCCACACAGAATTACGACAGAAATCTAGGACCACAGGGCGTTGAAGTATTCTTCGACCTCCCAGGCCTCGGTCCATTTGTAAACCTGACACTTGAGTCCATCCTTATGGCCTTCCTTTTCGATCCGTCCCTCCAATCCTTTGAGGCGCCGGCAGAGAACTGTGTCTTGGCTGGAGAATGTTTTTGAGCCGACGGAATCACCTGAGATCCACTGAACATACCTTCGAAGACGTAGGACGGGGCAGTAATCGTTCCTTCCATCGCCGACGTAAATAACCCGGTCGAAGTCAGGTCGATGGCGTTCTAGGAAGGCCTCTAGTTCTTCGCCTGAAGTAACGTAAGCCACAAGAAACGAACCCCAGGTAATGCCGGTGTACCTTTACACATGTTGGCACTGCATCCCACCGCGCACTTGTGCTGCACTCCGGTTGGGTCAACACGCCTACGAAGTTTGAGAAGACCGGACTCATCCCACTCTGCGGGGTTGGTTACGATCTCGGTAAACAAGTCCGACAATCCTTTGTCCTATGCCCCACTATCAGCGGTGCCCACGATGACTATCGTTTACTCTGCGCACCTGAAGAATGGTCGAGATAAACACCGAGTTGGCGTTGGAAAGGCAGAGGAAGGTGGTATCGGGATCCGCAGCCGCCTTAAGATTCCTAACGGCCCGGACCATAGCAGGGTGCTACATAGAGGTGTGGTTGAGACACGGCTCAATTTTCCAGTTCGGAAGCTTCAACGAACGAAGGGCATGTTCCTCAGCGCGGATTCAATCTGATCCCTCTTTCCACCTCGCTCGTGGAATGCCCGGAGCGTCTGTGCACTACAGCAAAGTGTCAGAGAACACCCAGAGCTGTTTCGAAAGCTGAGACTACACAAGATCGGTCCACTGCACCGTAGCCTCGAGGTCCTCCATCTTCCTGCGTAGATCAATGGCATTGACCTCAAAGATATATCTATCGGTATCCTGGTCGGCCATCGACCTTGCAGACAGGATGAGTACGAGTTTATCCACGACTGCAATTTGGGAAAATACCAGTCAAAGTCGAAGACGACCAACAATCTCTTCGGGGCCATGCCAGTATAAACGCAAGCCGCGAATGGCTTAGACACGCCACATCCGGTCTTGAACCGGAACGTCCATCCTCCACGCTCTTTTATATGCCTTCGACCGTTCTTTGCACCGGAAAGGCCACTTTCAAAAAACAAAACGGGACGCTTCAACTCACCGATTCGCACATAACCTGGACCCCGGATGGAAAAGTAACGCCTACTCTCAAGATCCCAAACGCGGACCACTCGTGTTTGTACCCCCGTTACAGACTCTTATTGCGCAATGGTCAACTCACCCGTAGGTTCTGACGCGCCTTGACGTCCCTCCATTTCTGCGGATAGCTTTGCTTTGCAGCAAAGTGGGAGCCGCGCAAGTGAAACTCAAACTCGTCCTTTACTCGTTTTCCGAAGGCCACACGTTCACGTTCACTAACCCTGCACCTGCCGCGACCGCCGAACGAGAACACTTTAAAAATGAAATCACGAACCATATCAGCAGGAATAGGACTGCCCGGGCTTCGGGGCCATTGACCGGTGGTACTCCTGCCACGCCCACAACACCCAATAGTTTTGCTGCACCACCCCCTAGAACACCCACGAAACGTCCACCAGGTGGCACACCTCGAGCCTCTTCCATTGCGAGCGACAGGTCCGGGTCAGGAAATGACGTCGCCGATTATCAGCTACGGAAACGAGTTCTGTTGAATTCCCCAGAGTTGGCAACTCTCCACCGCGAACTCGTTATGACTGGTCAGATAACAGAGAATGAGTTCTGGGACGGTAGAGAGGTACATAAATACAATCTCTATTGTTGTTTGACGTTCGTGTCTGATGGCTTTCGTCATGAAGCATCTGTTGTCCGCGCAAGCGGCCATGGAGAACCAGAAGAAGGGGAAATCCGGTCAACTCGTCGATCCTCGTCCACAGACCGTCGATGGAGAGATTAAGATTGTGATCACCCCGCAGCTGGTTCACGATATCTTCGAGGAGTACCCCGTCGTCGGGAAGGCGTACAGTGAAAACGTTCCGAGTAAGGTATGACCATATCGTGTAAAGACCTGGCAGGATGACTTTCATGTGGGTCCAATAGCTCGCCTCAGAGGAGTTTTGGAAACGGTACTTTGAGTCAAAGCTGTTCCACGCGAACCGAGCATCTATCAGGTCATCTGCGGCACAACACGTTGTGAAGGCGGACCCGATATTTGACCAATACCTTGTGAAGGATGACGATGGTGAGTACCCGCTTGTAACAAGTCCTTTTTGTCTGACCGGTTCTCCTAGGATTGGAACCCAGGAAACCAGTTGATGGTGACGTGGAGATGTTTGTGGATTTGGGTGCAACCGCTGAAGATCACGGAGAGGTGTGTGGAATTCGATTCGACAATGATCGCTGGCCATCCGCTAAGGGGTGAAACAACTAGACGGGAAACCGAGGTGACACAACCATGCAAGCGGGCAGACAAAAGGCAGCCCTTCCACTCATTCGGAGATTCAACGAGCACTCGGAGAGGTTGCTCAAATCCGCACTGTTGTTGTTGTTCCGTTAATCGCCCGAGCCCGTTTAACTGAACGAATGTTTGATAGTGGGGACGGCCCCCCTGCAAAACGAAGGAAGTTGAATGACAGCTCTACGGACGTAAGCCTATTCACGCCTAACGCACATTACTCCGTGCTGATTACCCCACCCCAGGCGCAAGGATACTACTCGCAGATTGAGCTCGAAGACCTCCAAGACTCCCAGGCGTCCGAAGGCATTGCTTTGGACATGAAGAACAGTCAGCGGTACTTCGAGAGCCGGGCCATCAGCCGGGAAGACACGTCTAATAGGCAGGAGGTAGCGGGGTTTTTCAGTGACTAAGATTCCTACTAAAACCCCCTTAGGTAAACATCCCACAAGCATTCGGTGAGCTCAAGGGCTGTCTGGAAGGCTGGGAACGGAACTTGACAAATGTACGACATACACCACCAAGGAAGATAAGCTTCGCTGACTGGACCCCTTTTAGCTCACCCTCGACAAGAAGGCTATGGAGGCGGGTTTGGCATCCATGACATCCAACGTTAAATCACGGTTGGAGGTCAAGACCAAAAGGAGTGGGTACCCTTCTGGCCGCAAGATAACGTGGTGCTGATATTGTTGACGCAGAGGAGATACCTGAAAACCTTATGCGCCAAATGTCTACATGTCAAACGGCAGCGAACGAGTTCCTACGACATTATTGGCACTCTATCTACCCTCCACCCTCACAAGCCTCGTTACCGCTGACCGAAACCCTCAAGAACCAACGTGCTGCGAAGGCTGCCAAGATGGCCGGGTATCTTGCCAATACGCACGAAAAGGTTGAGGCGATCGTCAAGGCCGCTCCGTACGAGAAGGTTGACCCGAGGAGGGTGGAACTGGTGAGAGTGATCGACAGACGGCGATCCATGCTGACGCTCGTGACTCAGGCAATGCGACCAGTGCTCGATGCAGTCGACAAGGCGTTGGCTTTCCAACGTAACCGGATTGCTCGAGGGGGGACGCCGAACCCGCAAACACCAAGGTGAAGGTGAGGCTCTGGCAGGGGTCGCTGTGTGGCGACCATAGCGACGAGTGTGCGATGTGATATAAATTATGCCATGCAATGTATAATAACCAACACCAGAAACAATCTCCATAGGTAATAGGGTTCGCACCGTCACTGAGTGAAAATGGTTGAGCGAACTTAGAAGGGTGAGAGCAAGGGGGGGCATACGAATGGCTTGCTCTGTGTTTGGAACTGGTCTTGCGAGTTCCCACTCAAAGCACACTCCCAGGTCGTGTACATTACCAGCAGATGCAACGCGCAAGCATATAATATGAACGCTGTTCGAGCCTTCTTGTTGCCCAATATTGCTCGCGTCAGGGAAAAGACGGCCTTTTCGACCGGGTTCATGTTCGAGTATGCCCTCGCCGCTTCCTAAGCGCTGGTGTGTGAGCCACTTACACACCCTCGCATCTATCATATAACACATACCCGACCACGGAAAACTTCAAACGGATTCATCGCCTCCTCGTACCTCGTCCGATACTTGCTGATATCGTCCGGTCGGGTGCTCGAACTCGACGGGAGGGGGTCCAGGGTTCCCCTCACCCCGGGTGTTGAGGCTTCCGCCTGGTAACTTTGCATGTACCGTACTTTCTCATAGAGCTTGAGGTTGTCACCCTGGAGAGAACGGATGTCCGTCCTGAGGTCTGTGATGATTTGGTATTGTTTTCGGAGTTCCTGCGTGGAGGGTCCCCATCAGAACCGATGTGGCAGGTGGATAGTTGAATGTGTTGGTTACCTCCTCAAGTTCGGCGTTCCGTTGCCTGAACCTGTCTCGTTGGCTGGTCACGATAGGCAGGATGGACGCGTCCGCAGAGTTTGGCGTGAAGGGTATCGGAGTGGTTCGTGCCGGTGACGTCTAAAAACGAATACTCAGAACTGTTCTCAAGGAACCGGTCTCGAGAAGAAACCCATACGCTCGGCTTCTTTCCCAGCTCGATCCCAGCAAGCGCGTCGGAGGATGGGCTGCTCTTCAGGGTCTCTCGTGCTTCACGTTTCCCATTCAGTTGTGCTTGCTGGTGCTTCTCGACGTCTAACAGGTCAATCTCAAGTTTCTCGTTGAGTTGTTGCTGCTTCTCCAGTTTGGTGCTGACGGTGATGAGCTCCTCCTGGACAGCCTGTAATGATGCCTCCAGTTCACTGTGAAGAATCTGCAGTTGGGCGCTGAGTAACGTGAGTAACAGGTTTAAGTTCTCTCCAACGTACCCTGAAGCGTGTGAGTTCCTCAAGTATTTTCTTGTTCTTGGTGGCGAGGAGGACCTCCAGTGATTTCCCCTGTTGAGCGTTTGCTTTGTCAGCATTGGGGTTGGGCAGGTGGATCCCAAGTTCGTTGAGATCGCTCAATGAGCCTGTATCCTCGTCTTGATCCTCTTCAAAACCAGAAAATTCAACGTACTATATTCAAGAGTGAGCCAGCGGGAAAAGAGCACCATAGGCCGACGAACTTTCATGATCTCCAACTCACGCTTCACTTCGTCGTAGTCGCCGTACTGTTTGAGTTTCTGTTTGAGGTGATCAACCTCGGCGGACTACAATGCTTCGCGTTAGGAAACATCTCAAAAACGCTGGAAGATGTTTGTTCACCAGGCCCTGAGCCTCGCGGGCATAATCGTCGTTTTTCTTCTTCAGCGCCTGCTCCTGAGTATTTACTGATGTCGTTTGCGTTTCCAAGGCCCTCGAGAGTCTCTCGCATTCTGATTCCAGCTCGGAAACGTGGCTCTCAAGGTCATTGATTCTGCGGCAAAACTAAGCCAAACGTAGAGGGCCAATCAACCAATCAGGAATTGTCACCTATCAGGGGTGCCTTTCCCGCTCCGGATTGCCTCAATCTCTGCTCTCAGGAGTTCCTGCGCCACTTGTGAGTTTGTGGTAATCCAATGCGACCGCTATCGACGTACGTTTCTTCGTTCAACGGTTGCGACGCGGCTGTTGGCGTGTTCCAAGTCAGACACCATCATATCCAGTTCTGCCAGTTTTGTGACTACTTCTTGGTCTGCGGGCATACCAGACGGTTAGCCCGGGAGTAATTCGACTATTCGGTAATATTTACCTTGTCTCTGAGTGTGATCTAGCAACTTCGCCTGGTTAGATTCATTTGACACCCGAAGTTCCTTGAGTTGTGTCCGAGTTAGCGTCACCTGGCGCTGGAGATCCTGTTCCCTATTGTGTACGGTCAAGCCTGCGGCACGCAGACCGGTCGCCACGACCCACCTTTCTTCGAAATTCCGGATCTTTTCGTCATAGGTCGCGTGCAGCTCGTTCTCCTTCTGTGTGACCCGTTCATTGATCATCTCGTCCATCTATGATCCGGTGTTGGTCAAAGAGGTTACGACATGGATTGACGGTACCTTCGACTCCAGCTGTTCAACCCTGGCACCAGCCTTCGCGAGTTCGCCGTTCCGTTTCCGTAGGTCTGCATTGTCGTCACGAAGCCGCTGCACCTCAGCTTGTAGGTCACGAACCTCGGTGACCTTGACGGTTTGGTCCTGTGTGTCAGGAGCACGGGGCGCTGTGCCGTGAGCAGGTGTCTACGTAGATTGCGTGCTGGTCCGAACTTACGACAGCGGCTTCTAGCAGGGGGTAGGGGTCCGGGGCTTCGGCGAGAACCTTATAGACGTTTAGGAAGGCGTTCTCTGCAGATTTGGAACGTTTGGTGAGGTTATCAATCTCGGTTTGATAGGCTATACACTGCAGGGTCAACCACGGTGCAGGCAGTCGACGAAATAGTGGCACACCCTTGAGTAACCCCTTGAAGGCCGTCAGTTTCTCATCGTCCGGGATCTTCTTGAATTCTAGTCGCAATCTTTAGCAAAGCGCTGAGGCACCTTCCGAACACGAACCCTTTGTCTTGTCCGCAAGAGCCTTGCGACCAACGACGCTCTCCTTCTGGTTTTCGACTACCTCGATGCCCTGCGTATCCAGAGTCTTCTGCAACTCGGACAGATTCACGCCTTTCAAAGAACGGATTAACGAAGGCGCGGAATGCCCTGGAAGGCGATTCTTACTCTTCCACGTCGCCAGAGCGCCGGAGAAATTGTGTTCGACCGTAGCCATGATGTGAGCGTCGGTGGTGGGAACTTGGAAGCGAAAGCGTAACCGGCACCTAAGCGCCCAAGTCTCGATCTCGTTCCGCTTTCCGTCATGAGCGTCCTGGGCGTCGGTCGTTCCACCATTCGGACCTCCACCGCCGTCGTACGCAACGTACAGGCCAGCCGGGCGTTGGCGACAACAGCGACACCGTACGTCCCACCTGCTTCCCTCAAACACGTCGACCCCCCTCCCCGCAAGTCACGGGGGAGAGCGAAACCCGAGTCACCAACGTTCTTCACCGGTCGTGCGGGGTACTACGATTCTATCGACTCTCTCGAGAATGCCATTCACCACAGTCAACGGGCATTGAAAAATCTCCACCTGCTACCCCTTCCGGCTTTCGCCAAGGAGGCCCTACCCCCGCTTCAAACCGTTTGGAAAGCCAAGGAAGATATGACGAGCCTCCTGTCTGCGAAATTGACCACCTCGCGGTACAGACGGGTCACTGGTCTTCTCGGACAACTTAACGACCATCGGAGGATCGCAGACGTCGGAGGATACTCGGAACTCAGTTCGGGATTATCGACTATCCTCGAAGTATTTGAGCGGGACAACAAGGCCGCCGTTCTGGCCCAGGGTGTTCGGAACCCAGTCAAGTTCGACGAGCACGGGAGGTCTTATACTGTCGGAAAGCGGAAGGAGAGCGCTGCTCGCGTGTGGATTATCCCAGTCAAGCAACAGACTGCTTCCGCCCCCACCGAGGCTCAGACCATCCCCGAAGATTTTGGTACCGTGGATCCCATCTCCATCGCCCCGGAGAAAGACCCTGCGCCAGTAACGACGACCGAGATTCTCGTAAACGGCATCCCACTAGCGAAATACTTCCCTCTCCCATCTGACAGAGAGAGGATAGTCCGTCCGTTCAAGCTGACAGGCTTGTTTGGCGCATACAATGTCTTTGCGATCGTTCGAGGAGGTGGGACGACCGGCCAGTCAGGTGCCGTAGCACATGGGATCGCGAAGGGGTTGGCCGCTCACGTTCCTGACGTCGAGTTGATTTTGAGAAGATGTGCGCACTTTCCTTTACGCTCGCACTTCCGGATTTCTTACGGTCGCATCAGCTAAACTAATAAGACGCGATCCCCGTATGGTGGAACGTAAAAAGACCGGCCAGCCAAAGGCTCGCAAACGTGTACGTCCCTCCCTTCCCGGACCCACCCACCTATTCTCACCTATCTCCCCTTCACAGTATGCCTGGGTCAAACGTTAATCACATACACATACCCCTCCGCTGTGATGGTGATGCAATACATTCCACCTTCTTGCTTCACCTACGGGGCGTTTGGAACCCCCATAGTTCCAAGCTCGACCCAATTCGCAAGGCGCAATCTGGGTAATCGCGTTTCTCCGATAAGGTGTAATAAAGAGCCATAAGGTAGTAGAACGAGCCAGCAAGGAATAATGCGTGAGGGAGGAGTGAGTATAGTAAGGAAGAGAGTCTTGGAAAGGTCGAATGCCAGGCATCCACATGAGACCATAAGGGAATGAGATGTCAGCGAAGAGAAATATCAGTTCACTGGAAGAAGAGCTGCTGGACGTCCCCCTGCCCGAACGCAAGATTGCATGCCGGGCACTTCCTCTGTCTTGTGGATATCCGGGCATCTATGCACTGTTTGCAGAACGCTGCCGGGGGAGGAAGTGTCAAACGATCACCCATGAACCGTACAGAAAAGTTAAAACCCACTGTGCATGCACTTTGTCAAAACCGTCGTTCTCAGATTTAATTTGCATGTCGAGCACTTCAACAAGCTCATGCACTTGTCCACCTCCCCCTGGAGCTGCGCCCCTTTAACGGATGTAGGAGCGCTCCTTATTTTACTCTGTCGCTCCAGTTCTGACTTCTTTCTCGCCAGGGCGCCCTCGAGTCTCGATACTTCGGACTTGTACTTCTCCGTGAGCTTGACCTGTTCAGTCCATTTCGAACCGAGCTTCAAGAGCGTCAACAATTGCGCGGACAGAGTGGTGGGGGACCTTACATCCTCAGCCTTCCGTTGATCCGCCTTGGAACGGGTCTCAAGGTCCAGCTTCTCGGTGGTGAGGCCCTGAACATTCGCAACGTAAGAGTCTATTGCTTCTTGCATCACCTGAACCGACTGGTCGCGCGTGTTCTAAAGGCGTTTGAGCTGGAACATCCCGGCAAAATAGACGGGACGACGAACGAGCTGGTCCCGCAGGCTCCCCTCGGAAGCTCTCAACTTCTCCACGACCTTCGCCTGTTTTTCTAGGTTTCTAACGAGGTTCTTTCGCTCGCTTTCGATGGCTTCTTTGTCCCGCATTGCAGAATAGAATTTGTTCTCTGATTTGGCTTTCTGGGGGTCGTAAGTGAGCCGGAATCAGTCGTTCGTCTCAGCAGGGGAGAGGTTGCAAAATGGTACCTCGATGGCGCTCTTGCTCAAACGATCCTCCACGGCGGCCGAATCAAGCACCTTGGTCTTGACTTCTCCGTCCAGGGCCTCCCAGGCGGTAGACAACCTCTCCAATTCGGTGTATAGAGCAGTTTCTGCTTGTGCGTGTTGGGCCACCTGCAGCTGCAATTTCTTTAATTCCGACTCTTTCTCCTCGAGCTGCTTCAGTGCGTTGTCCGATTGGCCATAGATATTCTGACGAGACTCGAGTTGCCTCTGTAACACGGCGACCTGGGTCCGAGCAGCAGCTTCAGCCTCAATGCACTTGGCGGACTCCAAGTCCTGCGCTTCGAGAGCAAGGAGGGAGTCTTGAAAACCTTGAACTGTTGCTTCAGCCTTCCTTGGGGAGGGTAAGTCGGCGGACTCAGTGAATAAACCGGGTTGAAGACTCACTCGAGCCGGGTCCTCAGATCCTGTATGTAGTCAACGTCCACGTCCGATTGGTTCAGAACAAAGTTCATCAGGTCTTCGTCGCCCGCCTGTGCCGCCAGTCGTGCTCTCAACCTGCGCATCTCGGATTGTAGTACAGCGATTCGTTCCTGGACGATCCCTGTCAGCTCCAACATCCCACCTACGGCGGCGAGAGCATACCGATCGAGATTCCGCCAGTACTTTCATCTCGTTTACCGAGGCCAGCTTGACTGACTCGAGGTGTTTGCGTTCTGTGAGCTCAGCTTGTAGCTGGTCCCTCTGTTCTCGGAGCCTAGCATTGTCAGCGTCACGTTTCTTGAGTCTGGAGACGACCTCGGCAAACTCTTGCTCCTTCAAAGTCTGCACGTGTCATTAGGATTCAAAACGGAAGCAAGATGTTCGTGGCGGCGCACGGTGAAGGAGACCTCTAGGTCTCGTCTCTCCTTGCGTAGTACCTCCAGTTCTGTGGTCATCTCCGAGAGCTTTTTTTCTCCACGCTTCACATCAAACTCGAGTTTTGATGCGTGAGACAGCAGAAGTGCATAGTGCGGTGATTTCGAGATGTAGACGTCCGATGGCGCAGTTTGCTAGGAGCGTTGGTGAGTATAACACTCCAGTGATCACTGGGAGAGCCAACCTGTTTCTCAAACTCCAAAACCTTGTCTTGCAGCTGATCGAATCTAGCCTCGAGGTCGTCAAGCTCTTTTTGCTTAGCTTGGAGAGCTTCTTCTGCCTCTTCAGAGTCAGGACCGATAATATGGACAGGAGAATCTGGTTTGACCTACACACGATATTCGTTGAAGGTTGATTAGCGGCCGAACCTCTCCAACAGTTAACCATGACGACTCACTGGAGGAGAGGAAGGCTTCTCGCTTTTGGCATCTGTGTCGGACTCGTTGTGTTGGATGGGATCTCCGTTTGGTTTCGGGGAGGGAGCCATAGCCTGAATGGTCTTGCTGCTGAGCCGATCGACGCGTGACTGGGCTAGGACGAGATCGTTTAGGTGCTGTTCCTTCTGCGTCGTCGCTTCCGAAAGTTGGGATCGTAACACAGCCAGTTGCGAGTGAAGGCTCTTTGCCTGGGTAGGTTGGCACTAAGCATCGATCCATCGGTGTAGGGAATTCGCGACGTACCTCGCTCTGGGCCGCGTGATACTTTGACAACAAATCCTCCTGTTGAAAACCAGAGGTGCCCTTCCCACAAATAGATATGAAAGCGGAAACTAATTTCTCAGTTGCGTCGAGTCTTGAGTTGAATGCCTCGGTCAGGTAGTTCATGTTCTCAGGGTCATCGGGGATGTGTCTAGACAAATCGAAAATCTCTGTGGAGGGGTAAGCGGAGGCGTCCGAGAGCGATCTTATGCAGAACGCACGCCTCATGTCTAGTTGTATTGATGGGAGTTGTTCTGGTTGCACCAATGACCCGATGACATCAATAAGCTTCGCAAGTGGATCAGTTGGCGGTTGAGAGTGTATGCTGCGGTAGGTTTTTACCTGTGCCCAGCACGCTTCCATGGCGGCGAGGCCAGCCTCACATCTCGACTTCTGACGTTCCAACTCGGCGATCCGTGACTGGCACCTTTCGCTCTCCCTCGAATAATACTTCATACGGCGGAAGATGGCCTCCTTACGAAACATCTATGGCGGTTTAATTTAGAGTCGGGCATGCGTCCAGTTGCAAGGGAGACCCGTACCTCGAGGTCATCGCCATCCTTGGGCTCGTCTGGATGACTGACGCCGTTAACATGACTAGGCACTCCGTTCGTATCCAACGCGGCCCTCTTCTTGGGGTAAACGGGGTCGGAGCCTTCGATGTGCGGTCGTTTGCGCTGCTCCATGGACTGAGGAAGGAGGCAGGTTGACGAACGAGGAATGCAAGAAATGTGTGTGTTGGTGGACAGACGGCGACGGGCGGAGTTACAAATCGTTCCCAATCCGGAAACTGTCTCCACGGCTTGAGCCTCGGAGTGGGACGCGACATCGAGAAAAGCGGTCGCCATCCCGGCGCGCGTTCGTTCTCCCCGGCATCGGGGGTCGGGAGGGGAGTGAATGCGACCCATGTCTAATTACCGCTTCTTCGTACAAACGGTCGGCGCACCGGGAGCACCAGCGTCGAGATATCCCAGACCGCCCGCACCGGTCGGGCAGGGAAGCTGATTGCGTGGCGTGCCTCAAGCGTGTGATATAGAACGAGAACGGAGCGTTGAGAGAGCGAGGCAGTTGCTCGTGCTTGGTAGAGAGCCTTGCTGACCGTGAGGTAAAGCCAGCACGCGACAATGCAGAGTGCCGTGAGGTCACCTGCCTACTCTGGTTATACTGCCCTTACGCCCATGCAACCAACGAGCGTGGGCCAGAACCCCCAAAAGCGCCGTCGCACAGACAGCGTTTCCGTCGGCGGAAACGGTGTGAACAGCGGCCCACAACGTCCCCAACAATTCACCCAGCACGACATGAACCATCCACCCATGGACCCTCAGCTCGACGTTGCCCAAGTCACCCCTCAGCCGATGCACATCCCAAAGCGCGGCGCCCGGGCGTGTACCGCGTGTCGCAAGGGGAAGAACCGTTGTGAAGGCGAGGTAAACCATCACTCTTAATGTTTCCTGGAGTGCGAGCCGCTAACCGTTCCACCCCGGCCCGGCCCTAGCCTCCGTGTCGTCGATGCCAAATCAACAACACACCCTGCATTTTCGAAAAGCCAGAGAAGAAAAACGTCCAAGCTGGCCCGGCCCCTAGCGTCGAGTGAGTCTTTCCGTGAACCGCCCAAATGTCCCCCGTTGATCATGGCCGATAGACGACTGTCCCGTCTCGAGGGCCAATACCTCGTATATCCCTACTCTTCTCCCGATACATCCCCGTCCGGCTAATTGGTACTGGTCGTTCTAGGTAATGCAAAGCCACATGATTGGCATGCAGGCGTCGTTGGATCGTATCTTGGCCGCCGTATCCGGGGGCCCTCCTCCACAACTTGCTTACGCACCCGGTCTTCCACATGGACACGTCGCCCAGCCGTCCCCAGGCGTGGAGTTTGGACAGCGACCCCTGTCGCCACGAGCACAGTTCCCACCTATGCCTGGGTTCGCACCGCCAGTAGGTGAAAACTACTCCTTCTGGTCCACGGTCCACTTATACGATCCTAGCCACACAAATACGCTTCGTATGGCATTGTACCGAGCGACACTCCATCCGATGATGAAAGCGATTCAGATGGGGCCCTCCCGAGGTCTGCGCTTAACCCTCCAATTGAAGCCCTTCAGGATCTCGCAAACGCTGCGGTGGAAGCTGCTAATGCTCCGGAACTCTCGCCGAGGTGTGTTGGTGTTTACATCCCAAGCACTTCTGGATCGCCTCAACCTCAGTAGGGTGCGCAAGAGGAAGAAGGCCGAACCAATCCCACGCAACGTGTTCCCTCATGTCGTTGAGAAGGTGAGAAATCCCCTCCTCCCCGCTTCTACTGATCGATTAAATTTACGTACGCAGGGTCTGGTTACAGAAACGGAAGCCAGAGAACTCTACCACATGTTCGCCTTCCTGTCACCCCTACCCTTCCGCAAAACTAACCTTCTCGCAGTTTCTTCTCGGGGTGCCACCTCTTCGTCCCAATTTTCGACCCTTCTTATGACACGTTCGAGAGCCTGATGGAGCGTACTCCCTGGGCCTTCGACTCGATTCTCGCCGTTGCGGCCAAAATCCGGGGCGGGAATGGCCCTCTGAGCCCCACCTTCTACAAATGCCTCGATGAGGCCCAGGGTATCGCCAGATCTTCGTTGTTCGGCCCAGTTGTGAGGAAGGAAGCTGTCCAGGGCATGCTCCTCCTTGCCGCCTGGACCGCGAACGGGTGGTTGCCTAGCGGCCACGCAATGCGCATGGCTCTGGACCTAGGGTTAAATCGCGCGTTGGAGAAACTGGCCGACGACTCTGAACAAGGACAGAGACACACAGAGGAGGAAGAGAGGAACCTGAGTACGATTCCATCGGTCGCGTGACATTGCATAGACGCTGAACGGTACTCCCTAGTCGTTTCTGCCAGGATTTGGCTGTGCCTCTACTGGTTTGACCATCAGTGCGTTATCCGGGAATCCGCGCGTTCCGTTTTGGGCTGACGACTGTTCGCAGGATGAGCCTGGGTACAGGACGTCCTATCATCCTCCGCGACGAGAATTGCAGCAGATTCGGCCGAGCCCTGTTGAACCATCCCATGGCTTCCCCTACGGATGTCAGGCTTGTCTCCTTGGTCGAACTCGTCGCCCAAAAGAGTGAGGGCCTGTCTCACCCTCTTTCTCGTAACCGCCATCTCACGAGTTTTTCGGTCTTGTGCAGCTCAAATCTACGACACTCTGGCCCCCCTTAACGGAACTCTCAACCACAGCTCACTCGCGACAATTCGTCGAGCGAACGCAGCGCTAGATAACTGGTACAAAGAATGCGACGAGTTGCATCGTACGGGTTTTGTTCTCGAGTTTGTTGAAGAACCCTCATGAGCTGACCTTCGCAAACAGGCAAAAGTATGGACGACGATGCGCTCCCACGGATCATCCTCTCCGGCGAACTTCACTACGCAAAACTGTGGCTCGTCTGCGTCGCCTTACGTGGGGTTTCATGGGACAAGATGCTTTTCGAACAGCGGGAGCTAGCGTTCCAAGGCAAAGACGCGGCTTCGAACTGTCTCTCTAACTTGCTGAACTCCCCAACCTACCGAGCCGCATTACGATACGCCGTCCACGACACCCTCGTCACAGCCGCGTTCAGCGCCCTGTTCTTGTTGAAGATGGCCCATCTCTTCCCTGCGGATTTGGACTTGGTCTCGATTACGGCGCAGGTGGAACAGCTCGCTCAGTTGTTGAACGAAGTCGCTGCGGAGAGATACGCCGTTACGATCAAGGTCACGCTCGCCAACCTCCGTCGGAAGATCGGATTAGCTCAAAGCAACGCTCACGGTACGCATGTGGGACCCGATGGGGCTGGGGGACAACCTCCAGAGAACCTTCTCATCGCGACCGGACCGTTCCAAACGGCCACATCTGGAATGCCCGGAGCATCAGCCAC
>Ga0307516_10000138_pt1 | contig 87604 bp, 65 predicted proteins | sample 19_EM_MG_FD_203310 | JGI IMG/M metagenome (GOLD analysis project Ga0307516, IMG submission 203310) | Populus trichocarpa ectomycorrhiza microbial communities from riparian zone in the Pacific Northwest, United States - 19_EM | ecosystem: Host-associated > Plants > Roots > Unclassified | place... | reverse complement strand
TTCCTGGCCGCGCTGACCACCACCATCAACGGCGTGGTGTCCACCAACACCTGCGCCGGCTCGGGCTGCCATGCCAATGCCACCGGAACAGGGGGGGCGTTCCGCGTCATTCCCGAGGCGGTAGCCTTCACACTGCCCCCTCCGTCCGTTCCGCCCGCCCCCCCGGATGCCACCCTGGTCCGGCCCACCGACATGTACAAGAATTTCGTTTCCGCGCAAGGCCAGGTGGTGCTGAGCGCCGTGGCGCAGAGCCGCCTGCTGGCCAAGCCCCAGCTGCTGAACGTGCTGCATGGCGGCGGCCTCATCTTTGAGAGCGCCGCCGACCCGAACCTGAAGCTGATCCAGTTCTGGATCACCCATCCGCAGCCCCAGGGGCAGGACGAATTCAGCACCACCAACTACAGCGTCCTGTTCAACAGCAGCACCGGCGCCTGCAACACCACGCCATGAATTTTCCGGCCCTCCGCTTGTGCACCTGGCTGGCCATCGGCCTGATCGCAGGACCGGGTGCCCCTGCCCGGGCCGCCGCCGAACCCACCGAGCGGGTGCAGGTGACCGATGCCTACATCGAATTGCAGACCGGTCCCGGCCGGGGTTACCCGATCTTCTTCGTTGCCAAACGTGACGAATGGATCGAGATCCTGCTGCGCCACACCGACTGGTACAAGGTGCGCACCGAGAGCGGCAAAGAAGGCTGGGTGCACCGCGCGCAACTGGTCAACACCGTCACCGAAGGCGGCACGAAGAAGACCATCCGCGACATCGCGCTGGACGACTACCTGCAGCGCCGCCTCGAAATGGGGCTGGGCTGGGGCCGCTTCAAGTCGGAGCCCATGCTCAAGCTCTGGACCGGCTACCGCCTCACCGAGACGCTCTCGGCCGAGGCCACCGTCGGGCAGGTGCAGGGTGTGTTTTCCGGCACGGATTACTGGCACCTGAACCTGAACACGGAACCCTGGTCGGACCGTAGACTGTCACCGTTCTTCGGCATCGGTGTGGGCAAGTTCAAGAACTTCGCCAACGCAAGCCTGGTCAGCGCGGCCATCACCAACGCCAACCTGGCAAACGCCTCCATCGGTGTGCGCTACCACCTGAGCGACCGCTTTGTGCTGCGCGCGGACTATTCGTTCTACACCGCGTTCATCGCCGACAACCGCACCGACGAGTTCCGCGCCGTCACGGCCGGGCTGTCGTTCTTTTTCTGACCGTTTCCCCCAAAAAAGCCAACGAGCGACCGATGCGAACCCAGGCTCCTGCTCTTGCTCTCTGTGTGTGGATGGCCGCCCTGCCGGCTGCGGCCCAGACCCAAGCCCCTGCCAGCGAGCCGACCAAGCCCGCCAACGAGCAGGTGATCGTGCCCGAGGTGGCACGGCGCCCGGTGAAGCTGCCGCGCTACCCGTCGAACGATTTCGAGATCGGTGTCTTCGCCGGCACCTACGCCACCGAGAACTTCGGCACCACCGAGGTCGACGGCCTGCGCCTGGGCTATCACGTGACCGAAGACGTGTTCTTCGAGGGCGTGTTCGGCCGCACCAAGGTCAACGACTCGGCGTTCCGGCAGGTGCTGCCGGGCGGCATCTTCCCGACCGGGGTGGAAAAGCTCTACTACACCAACGTCTCGGTAGGCTTGAACCTGCTGCCGGGCGAGGTGTTCATCGGCCGCAACTTCGCGCTGGCCTCCTCGGCCTACGTGATCGCCGGCCTGGGCACCACGCGCTTCAACCAGCAGCGCCTGCAGACCTTCAACCTGGGCGGCGGCTTTCGCGTGTTCCTGGGCGAAGGCGTGGCGGTGCAGGTGGACGCGCGCGACCACATCTACTCGGTCGACCTGCTGGGCAAGCGCCGCGTCACGCAGAACCTCGAACTCACCACCGGGCTCACGTTCTTCTTCTGAACCCACGGACGCCACCGCATGACCACGACGACCTTGTTCCGCACCCGGCCCTGGCGCGCCCTGCTGGGCCGTCTCCTGGGACTTGCGCTGGCCGGCTGGGCCCTGGTGGCAACGGGCGCGCCGCCCACCGGCATGGCGCCCGACTTCACGCTGCGCACGCTGGACGGCCGCAACCTGCGCCTGCAGGAGCAGCGCGGCCGCGTGGTGCTGGTCAACTTCTGGGCCACCTGGTGCGGGCCTTGCCGCGTGGAGATGCCGCACCTGAACCGCCTGCACGAGAAGTACCGCGCCGCCGGCCTGGTGCTGCTGGGCGTGAACGTGGACGAAGACCCGCGCACTGCCGCCGGCGTGGCCGCCAAGCTGGGGGTGCAGTTCCCCGTGCTGCTCGACACCGACAAGGCCGTGAGCCGGCTGTATGACCTCAACAGCATGCCCTCCACCGTGCTGATCGACCGCGACGGCCGGGTGCGCTACCTGCACCGCGGCTACCGCGACGGCTTTGAGAACACCTATGAGCAGCAGATCCGGGAGTTGCTGAAACAATGACCGCGGCAATGAATGCACGCTTTCTCGTTGGGGCCCTCGCACTGGCGGCCGCCATGCTGGCAAGCGGCTGCGCGGTGCAGCCCTGGGTCAAGCCGTATGAACGCGAGCGCCTGGCCGACCCCATCATGAAATTCTCGCGCGATGCCTTGGCCGAGAAGCACCGCGAACACGTGCACAACGTGCTCGAGGGCTCGCGCGGCGCCACCGGCGTGCAAGGGGGCGGCTGTGGCTGCAACTAAGGGGGTGGCAGGGCAGATGGCCGGACAGGTGGCAGGTTTGCTGGGCGGCGTGCTGGCAGCCGGCAACGCCGTGGCCACCGACCTGCCCGAAGACCGCGCCGAGGCCATGTACCACGTGTACGAAGGCGGCGGCGTCACGGCCAAGGGGCCGGCGCTGCTGGTGCGCAAGAGCCTGGCCGACAAGGTGTCGCTGTCGGCGTCGTACTACGTGGACGCGGTCAGCAACGCCTCCATCGACGTGGTCACCACCGCCAGCCCCTTCAAGGAAACCCGCAAGGCCTACGACCTGGGCGTCGACTACGTGGTGCGCGACACCTTGCTGAGCCTGTCCATCTACAACAGCGACGAGCCCGACTACCAGGCCGACACCGTGGGCGTGGACGTGGCCCAGGAGATCTTCGGCGGCATGACCACCGTGAGCCTGGGCTACAGCCGTGGGCTCGACCAGGTGGGCAAGAAGGACGAGGGCTTCTTCGACAGTGCGCGACACTGGAACTACCGCCTGGGCGTGACGCAGATCCTCACGCCCATCTGGCTGATGAGCGTCAATGCCGAGGCCGTGGCGGACGACGGCTTCCTGGGCAACCCGTACCGGGTGGCGCGCGTGTTCGGTGCCGCGGTGCCCGAGCGCAACCCGCGCACCCGCTCCAGCCGGGCCGTGAAAGTGCGCGTGATCGGCGACATCGGCGAGCGCCGCTCGGTGCGGGCCGAGTACCGGTACTTCTGGGACACCTGGGACATCCACGCCCACACGGCCGAGGTGGGCCACAGCCGCTACATCGACGTGCCTGGCGTCGTGCCAGGCGCTACGGCAGGCGGCCAGAAGCTGCTGCTCGACACCTTCCTGCGCTACTACACGCAGAGCGGCGCGCTGTTCTACAGCGACAACGCCAGCAGCGAGACCGAGTTCGTGTCGCGCAACCGGCAGCTCAGCAGCTTCAACAGCCTCGGCCTGGGGGCCCGGCTGTCGTACACGCTGGCGCAGGTGCCGGGCCAATACGAGATCAAGGCCAACGGAGCGTACGAGTTCAAGCGCTTCGACTACAAGGATTTCACCGATGTGCGCACCGGCAGCCCGTTCGCGTTCGACGCGCACCTGCTGCAGTTGTACATCTCGGCCACTTTCTGATGCAGGAACCGACCCTCCTATGCTGAACCGATGCTCCCTGTTCGTCGCCGCCGGGTTGGCGCTGCTGCTGTCCTTCGCGGCGCAGGCCCAGGCCACCGATGCGCCCTCCCCACCGGCTTCGGTACCCGCTGCCAGCGCCCCGGCATCCGCACCCACATCCTCAACACCCGGCCTGGACGGCCGCATCCAGGACCTCAAGAGCGACGTGATCCGCCTCAACCGCGACCTGCTGGTGCTGGAGGAAGAGCTGCTCTTCCCCGCCAACACGCAGGTGGCGGTGTTCGTGTCCATGGACGTGGGCAAGCTCTTCGAGCTGGAGTCGGTGCAGGTGAAGCTGGACGACAAGGTGGTCACCAATTTCCTGTACACCCCCCTGCAGGTGCAGGCCTTCCACCGCGGCGGCGTACAACGCGTGTACCTGGGCAACCTGCGCGCCGGCCCGCACACGCTGGTGGCCTTCTTCACCGGCCGCGGGCCGCATGAGCGCGACTACAAGCGCGGCACCACGCTGAAGTTCGACAAGGGCACCGACCCCAAGTACATCGAGCTGCAGATCAAGGACTCCACCGGCAAGATCCAGCCGGAGTTCGAGGTCAAAGTCTGGCAGTGACCCGTCCCATGCGCACCCGCGTGCCGAAGTCCCTCTCTCTCCGCCTGCGTGCCACGGCGCAAGGCCTGGCCGGTGCGGCCTCCGCGCTGCTGCTGGCCGGCGCCGTGTGCGCCGCGCCGCCGCCTGCGCCCAAGCCGCCGGTCATCAAGGACCCGCACTACGGCGACAGCCTGTTCCACTTCTACGACGAGCAGTACTTCACCTCGCTGACCAGCCTGATGGTTTCGCAGCACTTCGGCCGCGTGTCGCAGCATGCCGACGAGGCCGAGATCCTGCGCGGCGGCCTGCTGCTCTCGTACGGGCTGCACCGCGAGGCCGGCGAGATCTTCGCCCAGCTCATCGAACGCGGCGCCCCACCGCCGGTGCGCGACCGGGCCTGGTTCTACCTGGCCAAGATCCGCTACCAGCGCGACCTGCCGGCCGAAGCCGAGGACGCCCTCAACCGCATCGGCACCCAGCTGCCGCCCGCGCTGGAAGAAGACCGCGTGCTGCTGAAAGCCAACCTGCTGATGGCGCGCGCCGACTATGCCGGCGCCGCCGAGACGCTGCGCGGCCTGGCCGGCAACACCGACGCCGGCTGGTACGCCCGCTACAACCTGGGCGTGGCGCTCATCAAGGACGGCGACGCCAAGGGCGGCACGGACCTGCTCGACGAGCTGGGCCTGGCCCCGGCCGCCAACGAAGAGCGCCGCGGCCTGCGCGACAAGGCCAACCTGGCGCTGGGCTTCGCCGCGCTGCAGGACAACCGGCCGGAGGGCGCGCAGATCTACCTGGAGCGGGTGCGCCTGACGGGCCTGCAGGCCAACAAGGCGCTGCTGGGCTTTGGCTGGGCAGCCACGGTACTGAAGAACCCCAAGCAGGCGCTGGCCCCGTGGACCGAGCTGGCCCACCGCGACCCCGGCGATGCCGCGGTGCTGGAAGCCCGCATCGCCCTGCCCTACGCGCTGGCCGAGCTGGGCGCATACGGCCAGTCGCTGGCGCAGTACAACGAGGCCATCGCACTGTTTGAACGTGAGAGTGCCGGCCTGGACGAGTCGATCACGGCCATCCGCGCCGGCCGGCTGGTGCAGGGCCTGATGGACCTGAACCCCGGCGAGCAGATGGGCTGGTTCTGGAACATCAGCCAGCTCCCCGACATGCCCAACACGAGCTACCTGACGCAACTGCTGGCCCAGCACGAGTTTCAGGAAGCCTTCAAGAACTTCCGCGACCTGCAGTTCGTGGAGAAGAACCTCACGCAGTGGGTCGAGCAATTGGCCATCTACGGCGACATGCTGGACAACCGGCGCCAGGCTTATGCGCAGCGCCTGCCGGACATCAGCGCCAAGGCCCGCAACAGCGGCTTGGCCGAGCTGCAGCAGCGCCACGAGGCATTGACCCAGGAACTGGCACAGGCCGTGGCCGATGCGGACGGCGTGGCCTTTGCCGACACCGCCCAGCAGGACCTGCTGGCACGGCTGGAGAGCGTGCGAATCATCCTGGAGAAGGTGCTCTCCGACCCGGCCCTGGCAGCCGCGCGCGACCAGTTCCGCTTTCCCGACGGGCCCATCACCTGGCAGCAGGCGGCGCGGGCCATGCTGGAGCGTGGCGGCACCGACCCTGAGTTTGCAGCCGCCTACAACAAGTACCGGCTGGCCTCGGGCGCGCTGGCCTGGCAACTGGCCGAGCAGTACCCGCCGCGCGCGTGGGACGCGCAAAAGGACCTCAAGGCCGTGGATGCCGAGCTGGCCCTGGCCCGGCGCCGTGACGCCGCCCTGGCCCAGGCGCAGCGCGACGAACCGGTGCGCTTTGAACGCTTTGCCGCGCGCATCGCCACCCTGGGCCAGCGCCTGCAGACGCTGCTGCCCCAGGTGACGGCCTTGCAGCGCGAGCAGCAGCAGGTGGTGCAGGAGCTGGCCGTGGCCCAGTTGGTGCGCCAGAAGGAGCGCCTGGCTGAGTACACCACCCAGGCCCGATTTGCGGTGGCGCAGTTGTATGACCGCGCCCACCTGTCCAGGAGCGAGGACCATGCGAAGCCCTAAGCTCCACACGTTGGCGATGGTGATGATGAGCGGGCTGTACGCCTGCTCCACCCCACGCTCCGACGCACCACCCACCACGACCGACAACGAACCCACGCTCAAGAGCCTGGTGCGGCGCGAGGTGGAGGTGGAAAAAGACACCGGCGTGGTCGCCGATGAAAACCAGGCCATCGCGGCCTACCGGCGCTTCCTGGAGAACGCGCCGCGCGAGCCGCAGCGCTCGGAAGCGCTGCGCCGCCTGGGCGACCTGGAGATGGACGGCGCCGAGAACCGCGTCGCCGGCGCTCCGGCCCCAGCGGGCAATGCGGCCCCGCCGCTGGCGGGCAGTACCCCCCTCCTTGCGGGCAGCACTCCATTGGCCAGCGCACCGGCCAGCAGCGCCCCCGTGGGCAGCCCCCCGGTGCTCCGCCCCCCCATCACTCCCAACTCGCCGGGCAGCGCCGCAGCCCCCACCCTGCCCGCGCCGGCCCCAGGCATTGGCGCCACGGCAGAAGCCAGCACCTACGCCCCGGCCGTCGCCCGCTACGAAGACTTCCTCAAGACCTACCCGCGCGACCCCGGCAACGACCGCGTGCTGTACCAGCTGGCCCGCGCGTACGAACAAAGCGGCAACCTGGAAGCCGCACTGAAAACGCTGGACCGGCTCGTGGCGGAGTTCCCCCGCACGCCGTACCACGACGAAGCGCAGTTCCGCCGCGGCGAAATGCTGTTTGCGATGCGCGACTACGTCAAGGCCGAGAGGGCCTACGCCACGGTGCTGCAGGGCGACGGCAAGCGCAACCCGTTCCAGGAACGCTCGCTCTACATGCAGGGCTGGTCGCTGTACAAGCAGGGCCGGCTCGACGACGCGCTGCACCCCTTCCTGGGCGTGCTCGACCTCAAGCTGCCGCACGGCCCCACGGCGGACGAGAGCGACCTGGAGCAACTGCCTGGCCTGACCCGCGCCGACCGCGAACTGGTGGAAGACACCTTCCGCGTCATGAGCCTGTGCCTGTCCAACCTGCAGGGCGCGGAATCGATCCCGCCGTACATCACGTCGCCGGCGCGGCGCGAGTACGAGTTCCGCATCTACCAGCAGCTGGGCGAGCTGTACATCAAGCAAGACCGCGTCAAGGATGCCGCCGACACCTTCAGCCTGTTCGCACGCCTGCACCCGCTGCATGCCCAGGCGCCGCTGCTGCAGACGCGCGTGATCGAGATCTACCAGCAGACCGGCTTTGCCACGCTGGCGCTGGAGGCCAAGAAGGAATACGTGGTGCGCTACGGCGTGGACAGCGAGTTCCGCCGCGCCAACCCGCCCGGCTGGGAACGTGCCCAGCCGCTGGTGAAGACCCACCTCACCGAGCTGGCCCGCCACCACCACGCGCTGGCGCAAAAGACCAAGAGCAGTGCCGACTACCAGGAGGCGGTGCGCTGGTACCGCGCCTACATCGCCTCGTTCCCCAACGACCCCGAGGCCGCGCAGAACAACTTCCTGCTGGCCGAACTGCTGTACGAAGACTCGCACTTCCGCGAGGCCTCGGTGGAGTACGAGAACGCCGCCTACAAGTACCCGCGCCACCCCAAGAGCGCCGACGCAGGTTATGCCGCGCTCTTGGCCTATGCCGCGCAGGAAAAGCGGTTGCCCGCCGCCGAGCAGCCGCCGGTGCAGCGCACCAGCGTCGAAAGCTCGCTGCGCTTTGCCCGCACCTTCACCGACGACCCGCGCCGCGGCCCCGTGCTCACGCGTGCGGCCGAGATGCTGTACGGCCTGCACGATGGCCCGCAAGCCACCCTCGTGGCGCGGCTGGTGCTGGACCTCAACCCTCCGGCCACGCCAGAGCAGCGCCGCGTGGCCTGGACGGTGACGGCGCACACCGCCTTCGAGGCCGGCACGTTCGACCAGGCCGAGCGCGGCTACACCGAGGTGCTGGCGCTGACGCCTGACAAGGACCCGGCGCGCAACGAACTGGGCGAGCGCCTGGCCGCCTCCATCTACAAGCAGGGTGAACAAGCCCGCACGGCCGGCTCGCTGCGCAATGCCGTGGACCACTTCAACCGCGTCATCGCGGTGGCACCCAATTCGGCCGTGCGCGTGAACGCGCAATACGACGCGGCGGCCGCGCTCATTGCCCTGAAAGACTGGGACGCCGCGGCCCGCACGCTGGAAGACTTCCGCCAGCGCTTCCCCAAGCACCCCTTGCAGGACGAGGTAAGCGCCAAGCTGGCCACGGCCTACCTGGAAAGCGCGCAGTGGACCCAGGCCGCACTCGAATTCGAGCGTGTGGCGGCCACGAACAAAGACCCCAAGCTGGCCCGCGCCGCACTGTGGCAGGCCGCCGAGCTGTACGAGAAGGCGGCAGACAAGCCCGAGGCCAAACCCGCCGACAAGACTGCCGCGCGCACCGCCGCCACCAAGACCTACGAGCGCTACCTCAAGCAGTACCCGCAGCCCTTGGAGCCGGCGATGGAAGCACGCTGGCGCCTGGCCCGGCTGGCCAAGGCCGATGGCAACGCCACGCGCGAATTTGCCCTCATGAAAGAGATCTTCCAGGCCGACCAGGCCGGCGGCAACGCTCGCACCGAGCGCACCCGCTACCTGGGTGCCAACGGGGCGCTGGCGCTGGCCGCCCCGGTGGCAGACGGCTACCGCAAGGTGGCCCTGGTGGAACCGCTGCAAAAGCAGCTCAAGCTCAAGAAAGCCAAGATGGAAGAGGCCCTGAAGGCCTACACCGTGGCCGCCAACTATGGCGTGGCCGACGTCACCACCGCGGCGACGTACCACATCGCCACGCTGTACCAGGACTTCGGCCGCTCGCTGCTCACCTCGCAGCGGCCCAAGAAGCTGTCGAAGACCGAACTTGAGCAATACAACGTGCTGCTCGAAGAGCAGGCCTTCCCCTTCGAGGAGAAGGCCAGTGAAGTGCATGAAGTGAATGCGCGCCGGGCCGCCGATGGCATCTATGACCCCTGGGTCAAGGCAAGCTTCAAGGCGCTGGGCGAGCTGCGGCCGGTGCGCTACGGCAAGACCGAACGCAGCGAGGCGGTGATCGATGCGATTCGTTGAGATTCTGTGGCGCGGCAGCCTCGTAGGCGCTCTGTGTGTGGCGCTGCCCGGCTGCTCCATCCTGTCGGAGGCCATGTACCGCTGGACGCCACGCATTGCGCGCCCGGACTACAAGCCCTCGAACCTGCCGTCCTATACCCAGGCGGCCAGCGCACCTGCGGCGGCAGCCTCCGCGGCGATCGTCGCCAAGGCCCCTGCGGCCGCCCCCGTGGTGGAACAGCCGGTGGACCCCCTCACCCAGCGCGCGTTCGACGAAGCCCGCCAGGCCCTGGCCGCCGGCCGCGTGGAGCAGGCCGAGAAAGGCTTCAAGGCCTTGACGCAATCCAACCCCGAGCTGGGCGGCCCGCATGCCAACCTGGGCCTGATCTACCGCCAGGCCGGCAAGCTGGACCAGGCGCAGGCCGAGTTCGAGCAGGCCGTGCAGGCCAACCCGCGCCAGCCGGTGTTCTACAACCAGCTGGGCATCACCTACCGCCAGCAAGGCCAGTTCACCAAGGCGCGCACGGCCTACGAACGCGCCATCGAGCTGGACCCCACCAGCGCCGCGGCGCACCTGAACCTGGGCATCCTGCACGACTTGTACCTGTCAGATGGCACACGTGCGCTGGAACTGTATGACCGCTACCTCAGCCTCTCGCCCGAAGGAGACGCCAAGGTGGCCAAATGGGTGGCCGACCTGAAGAACCGCAAGCCGCGGCAGGTCGGGGCCGTAAGCCGGAAGGAGAAGGAATGACACACAACCTGTGGACCCCCGCCATGGTGGCCCTGCTGGCGGCCCTGTGCGCCGCACCGGCGCTGGCGCAGGACCGCGCCGCCATCGACCGCACGCAGATCATCGGCAACCGCGAGCTGCCCAAGGTGCTGTACATCGTGCCGTGGAAGAAGCCCTCGCCCGGCGACCTGTCCGGCCGCCCGTCCGGCGGCGTGCTCGACGAAGCGCTGTCCCCCGTGGACCGCGACGTGTTCCGCCGCCAGCTGCAATACGGCGCCATGGTGCAATCGCAAGTGCAGGCCCGCAGCGCTGCCCCCGCAACACCGAATGCCCAGTGAGCCGCTGAGAGGCTGAGAGTCAATCGATCATGCCCGCTCATCACGCCAAAAGACGCCCGCTCGTCGTTGCAAATGCTCGCCATAGCCCGAGCTATGTCTGCGCTTTGCGCCTAGATCGGACGCCTTTTGACGCGCTGCTCGGCCACGCTCGAAAAACTCTCAGCCTCTGAGCCCCCGCTGCCACCCCAAGTTCTTATCCCAAGGAGAGACTCACATGACCGACATCGTGATCGTGGCCGCGCAACGCACGGCCGTAGGCAAATTCGGCGGCACGCTGGCCAAGACCGCGGCGCCCGACCTGGGCGCCCACGTGGTGAAAGGCCTGCTCGCCAAGGCCGGCCTGGCTGGGGATGCCGTGTCCGAGGTCATCATGGGCCAGGTGCTCACGGCCGGGTCGGGCCAGAATCCGGCGCGCCAGACGGTCATCAAGGCCGGCCTGCCGCAGTCCGTGCCCGGCATGACGATCAACAAGGTCTGCGGCTCGGGCCTGAAGGCCGTGATGCTGGCGGCGCAGGCCGTGAAGTGCGGCGATGCCGAAGTCGTGGTGGCCGGCGGCCAGGAGAATATGAGTGCCGCGCCGCACGTGCTGCTGGGCTCGCGCGACGGCCAGCGCATGGGCGACTGGAAGATGGTCGACTCGATGATCGCCGACGGCCTGTGGGACGTGTACAACCAGTACCACATGGGCACCACGGCCGAGAACGTGGCCAGGAAGTACGACATCAGCCGCGACACGCAGGATGCACTGGCGCTGGCCTCGCAGCAAAAGGCCGCTGCGGCGCAGGAGGCCGGCCGCTTCAACGACGAGATCCTGCCGTTCAGCATGGCGCAGAAGAAGGGCGACCCCATCGTCTTTGCGGCCGACGAGTTCGTCAACCGCAAGACCAGCGCCGAGGCCCTGGCTGGGCTGCGCCCGGCCTTCGACAAGAACGGCACGGTGACGGCCGGCAACGCCTCGGGCCTGAACGACGGTGCCGCCGCCGTGCTGGTGATGTCGGCCCAGCGCGCCGCCGCGCTGGGCCTGCAGCCGCTGGCCGTGATCCGCGGCTACGCCAGCGCCGGGCTCGACCCGTCGATCATGGGCATGGGGCCGGTGCCGGCCTCCCGGCTGTGCCTGCAAAAGGCCGGCTGGAACGCGCAGGACCTGGACCTGATGGAAATCAACGAGGCCTTCGCGGCCCAGGCCTGTGCAGTGAATCAGGAAATGGGCTGGGACACCCGCAAGATCAACGTCAACGGTGGCGCTATTGCCATCGGCCACCCCATTGGGGCCTCGGGCTGCCGTATCCTCGTGACCCTGCTGCATGAGATGCGCCGCCGCGGCGCGAACAAAGGCCTGGCCTCGCTGTGCATCGGTGGCGGCATGGGCGTGGCGCTGGCGGTCGAGTGCGCCTGAATCTATTTCCTGGTCAATCAACTGGAGACAAACGATGAGTCAACAACGTGTGGTGCTGGTCACCGGGGGCATGGGGGGATTGGGGGAAACCATCTCGATCAAGATGGTCGACGCCGGCTACAAGGTGGCGGTGACGTATTCGCCCGGTAACAAGACCCATGCCGACTGGCTGCAGCAGATGAAGGGCAACGGCTACGACATCCTGGCCGTGCCTTGCGACGTGGCCGATTTCGACTCCTGCGGCAAGGCCGTGGCCGAGGTGCAGTCCAAGCTCGGCGCGGTCGACGTGCTGGTCAACAACGCTGGCATCACGCGCGACATGACCTTCAAGAAGATGGACAAGGTCAACTGGGACGCGGTGCTGCGCACCAACCTCGACAGCTTGTTCAACATGACCAAGCAGGTGGCTGACGGCATGGTGGAGCGCGGCTGGGGCCGCATCATCAACGTCTCGTCGGTCAACGGCTCCAAGGGTGCCTTCGGCCAGACCAACTACTCGGCCGCCAAGGCCGGCGTGCACGGCTTCACCAAGGCCCTGGCGCTGGAAGTGGCCCGCAAGAACGTGACCGTCAACACCATCTCGCCCGGCTACATCGGGACCAAGATGGTCACCGCGATCCCGAAGGAAGTGCTGGAGAGCAAGATCCTGCCGCACATCCCGGTAGGGCGCCTGGGCAAGCCCGAAGAAGTGGCCGGCCTGATCATCTACCTGGCCTCGGAAGAAGCCGCGTTCGTGACAGGGGCCAACATCGCCATCAATGGCGGTCAACACATGCAATGAGGGAGATGAATCAATGATGAAACACGGCATCGATCAGGACGCGCTGATCACCCAGTTCTCGCAGGCCACCGCCAAGCAGGGCGAAGCCCTGCGCAAGGCGGTCAACGAGACCACGCTCAAGGCCTTGCAGGGCCGCGAGCTGACGCTGGCCAACATCAAGCAGGTGTTGAACACTGTGGCCAAGGCCGCATCGGCCGGTGCGGCCGACAGCCCGCTCGCCAAGGCCGACGTGGAAGGACTGCTCACCAAGGCCTTTGCCGGCATGGACTCGGCGCTGGAGCAGGCGGTGCAGGCGCATCGCAAGGCCTTGCAGCAATTGATCGACCAGGGCGTAAGCCTGCGCGAAACCCACGTCAAGAAGGCGCTGGGGGACATCGAGAAGATGGAAGACACCTTGTTTGCCGCGGTACGCAAGGCGGCAGGGTCGTCGCTTGAAGGGCCATGGGCCGGTGTGCTGCAAGCCGTGCAGGGCAAGGCCACCGGCACCGGCGTGCAGGCCAATGCCACCGTCGAGCAGCTGATGGACACCACGCAGCAAGGCCTGCGCGAGGGCCGGGCGCTGGGCCTGAAGGCGTCGCAGGCCATGCTGGACAGCTACACCACGCTGGTCAGCGGGGTGTTGATCGGCATGTCCGAAGCGCTGCAGCAAGGGGGCGCCGCCGCGGCGCCGGCCCGCGCACGCAAGGCGTGAAGACCCGGTGGCAGCACCCGGCCGCCCGTGCCGGAGCTGCCACCTCCCGCGCGTGACCGCCACGCAAGGCCGCTCGAAAGGACGCCGATGGACGCCCTGGTCCTGGCCCGCATGCAGTTTGCGGCCAACATCACCTTCCACATCCTGTTCCCGACCATCAGCATCGCGCTGGGCTGGCTGCTGCTGTTCTTTCGCTGGCGCTGGCTGGCCACCCGCCGCGGGGCCGACGCGCAAGGCGCGCAGGGCTGGCTCGACGCCTACCGCTTCTGGACCAAGGTGTTCGCCCTGAGCTTTGCGCTCGGTGTGGTCAGCGGCATCACCATGAGCTTCCAGTTCGGCACCAACTGGCCGGGCTTCATGGAGCGGGTGGGCAATGTGGCCGGCCCGCTGCTCGGCTACGAGGTGCTGACGGCGTTCTTCCTCGAAGCCGGCTTCCTGGGCGTGATGCTGTTCGGCCACGGCAAGGTCAGCGAGCCGGTGCACCTGATGGCGACCTTCTTCGTGGCTTTCGGCACCACGCTGTCGGCGTTCTGGATCCTGGCGCTGAACTCCTGGATGCAGACGCCCGCTGGGCATGAAATCATCAATGGCGAGTTCGAGGTGAAGAGCTGGGTCGAGGTGATCTTCAACCCCTCGTTCCCGTACCGCTTCACGCACATGGTGCTGGCGTCGGCGCTGACCTGCGCCTTCCTGCTGGCCGGCTTGTCGGCCTGGCAGGTGCTGCGGGGCGTGGGGCAACGCTCCGCGCCGCGCGTGCTGCGCGTGGGCCTCACGCTGGCGGCCGCACTGATCCCGGTGCAGATCTTCGTCGGCGACCTGCATGGCCTGAACACGCTGAAGCACCAGCCGGCCAAGATTGCCGCGATGGAAGGGGTGTGGCAGACCCAGCGCGGCGCGCCGCTGCTGTTGTTCGCGATCCCCGATGCCACCGAGCGCCGCAACCACTTCGAGATCGCGGTGCCCAAGGGCGCCAGCCTGATCCTCACCCACAAGGCCGACGGGGAGATCAAGGGCCTGAATGAGTTCCCGGGCGCGCACCCGCCGCCGCTGCCCTTGTTCTTCGGCTTTCGCATCATGGTGGGCATGGGCGTGCTGATGCTGGCCACCAGTTGGGCCGGCTGGGTGCTCTACCGCCGGGCGCACTGGCAGCCGGCCCGGCTGCCGCGTGCGCTGCTGCGGCTGTTGGCCGGCATGACGTTCTCGGGCTGGGTGGCCACGGTGGCGGGCTGGTACGTCACCGAGATCGGCCGCCAGCCCTTTGTCGTCTATGGCCTGGTGCGCACGGCCGATGTCGCGTCGAAGGTGCCGGCGGCGATGATCGGGCTGACCCTGGCGCTGTATGTCACGTTGTACCTGGCGCTCATCGTCGCCTACGTGACCGTGCTCAAGTACATGGCCGAGAAACCCGAGGAGGTGCTGCAGAACGACGCGGTGGACCAGGCCGCCACCCCCGCGGGCGCGACCACGTCGCCGGTGGTGCAGGGGGGCGCGGCATGAACTGGATGGGCTTCGATACCGCGCTGCCGGTCATCTTCATGGCGCTGATGGGCGGCTCGATGCTGGTCTATGTCATCAGCGACGGCTACGACCTGGGCGTGGGCATGCTGATGCACCGCGCCACCGACGCCGAAAAAGACGTGATGGTGGCCTCCATCGGCCCGTTCTGGGACGCCAACGAGACCTGGCTCGTGCTGGGGGTGGGCATCCTGCTGATCGCCTTCCCCAAGGCGCACGGGCTGGTGCTGGGCGAGCTGTACCTGCCGGTGGCGCTGATGCTGATCGGCCTGACGCTGCGCGGCGTGGCGTTCGACTTCCGCGTCAAGGCGCGCGACACGCACAAGCAGACCTGGGACCGGCTGTTCTTTGCCGGCTCCACGCTGGCCTCCGTCTCGCAGGGCTGGATGCTCGGGCGCTACGTCAGCGGCTTCGGCACGGGCTGGAACTACCCGCTCTTTGCCGCGGCCATTGCGGCTGCGCTGCCCATGGCCTATGTGCTGATGGGCGCCACCTGGCTGGTCATGAAGACCGAGGGCGAGCTGCAGGCGCGGGCCGTGCAATGGGCCAAGATCGCCTGGGCCCCGATGGTCGGCGGGCTGGTGCTGATCTCGATGGCCACGCCCTGGATCAGCGCCACGGTGCGCGAGCGCTGGTTCGCGCTGCCCGAGGTCATCGCGCTGATGGCGATCCCCTTGATGACGCTGATCTCGCTGCTGGCGGTGCGTGGCCTGCTGAACACCCGCGTCGTGCGCGGGCCGGTGTGCTGGCTGCCGTTCGCGCTGCTGATCGTGGTGTTCGTGCTCGGCTTCCTGGGCCTGGCCTACAGCATCTACCCGTACGTGGTCATCGACCGGCTCACCCTCTGGCAGGCGGCCAGCAGCCCGGCCGCGCTGAAGGTGATCCTGTTCGGCGTGTGCCTGTCGGTGCCGGCGATCGTGGGGTACACGATCTTTTCGTACCGGGTCTTCCGCGGCAAGACGGGGGAATTGAAGTACGCCTGAAGAACGCAGCGCCTGCGGGCTTGCCTTCGGCCGCGGATGGCGCCAGCGGGTGGTCCCGCACCGTGCTCCCACCGATGCGCGCCCGCTGGCCCTGTGCGATACAGGCGCCATGAGTTCACGCGCCCCTGCCGTTGGTATCGAGACGCTGCCTGTGGGCCTGCGCCGCTGGCGCGGGCTGCCGCGCTGGTTTGCCGCTCTGGGCCTGGTGATGATCGCGGCTTATATCGGCCACGAAGTGGCGCTGCAGACCGGCCTGTCACGCCTGCGAGAGGCGGCTGAGCACCGGCTCGACATGCTGGCCACCGGGCTGGAGGCGGACCTGTCCCGCTTCGACTACCTGCCGGCGCTGCTGGAAATGACCCCGGTGGTGCCGGCCCTGCTGGACGCGCCCGCCGACGGCGAGCTGCGAGAGGCCGTCAACCGCTACCTGAAGGGCGTCAACGCCACGGCCGGCGCCGAGATGCTGTATGTGCTGGATCCTGGCGGCACCTCGCTGGCGGCGTCCGACTGGCAGCAGCCCGGCACCACCATCGGCCAGGACCTGTCGTTCCGGCCGTACGTGGTGGACGCCATCAAGCAGGGGCGGGGCCGCTTCTATGGCGTGGGCATCACGAGCCGCAAGCCGGGCTACTACCTGTCGTATGCGCTGCGCCGCGGCGAACGCCTTCGCGGCGTGGTGGCTGTCAAGGTGGACATCGAAGATGCCGAACGCACCTGGCGCAAGCTGCCTGGCGACGTGCTGCTGGTCGACGAGCGGGGGGTGGTGATCCTCTCGACGCGGGACGACCTCAAGTACCGGCCGCTGGCCCCGCTGGAAAGCGCCCAGCGGGCCGAGGTGCAGCGCTCCAGGCCGCCGCCCTGCAACCCCTGGACTGGGCACCGATGGCTGCCCTGGCGGCCGACGCGCAACTGGTGGCGCTGGACGGGCGGCCTCACCTCGCGTCCACGCGCATCTTGCAGCGCACCCCGTGGCGGCTGATCGCGCTGGACGACCTGGCCCCCGTGCGCGCGGTGGCGCGCTACGCGGCGGTGACCGCCAGCCTGGCGATGGCCGTGCTGATATTGGGCGGCGTGGCGTGGTGGCAGCGCCGGCGGGCGGTGCGGCACAAGCTGGCCAGCCAGGCGGCCTTGCAGGCCGCGCACGACAGCCTGGAAGCCACCGTGGCCGCGCGCACGGCCCAATTGCGCGACGCACAGAACGACCTGGTGCACGCCGGCAAGATGGCCGCGCTGGGGCAGATGTCCGTCGGCATCGTGCACGAGCTGAACCAGCCGCTGACGGCGTTGCGCGCCTTGTCCGACAGCGCGGACATCCTGCTCGACCAGAACCGCCCGGACGAGGTGCGCGGCAACCTGCGCCGCATCGCGGGCATGGTCGACCGGCTGGCGCGGCTGGCGTCTCAACTGAAGACCTTTGCCCACAAGGGCGAGGCGCCCTTGGCCGCCGCGTCCCTGGCGCGCTGCATCGCCGATGCGCAGGCCATCGCCGACGCCGACCTGACCGCCCATGGTGTGGTGTTCGAGGCCGACGTGCAGCCCCTTGCCTTGAGCGTGATGGCCGACGAGGCCGCCATGGTGAGCCTGCTCGTCAACTTGATGAGAAACGCGATCGAGGCCATGCGGGAGGCCCCGCGGCGGGTGCTGGGCATCCAGGCTCGCGCCCAGGGCGGCCGCGTGATTCTCACCGTCACCGACACCGGCCCGGGGATTCGGGCCGACATCCTGGCGCGCCTGTTCGAGCCCTTTGTCACCAGCAAGCCGGCTGGGGCTGGGCCTGGTCATCTCGGCCCAACTGGTGCGCGGTGCCGGTGGCACGCTGCGCGCAGGCAACCGTGACGAAGGCGGCGCCTGCTTCATCGTCGATCTACCCCATGCCCATGCCATCCCCAAGGAGTGAACTCGCAGTGAGTGAAGCGCTTTCCATTCGAGTGTTGCTGGTCGAAGACGACGAAGACGTCCGGACCAGCGTCACGCAGGTGCTGTCCCTGGCCGGCTTCCAGGTGGAAGCCTTTGCCAGCGTCGAACGTGCCCGCCCGCACATCGGCTTCTGGGCCCCGGCCGTGGTGGTCTGCGACGTGCGCCTGCCTGGCTTGAGCGGCACCGAGTGGCTGCCCGAAATCCGCAAGATCGACACGGAACTGCCCGTGGTGCTGGTCACCGGCCATGGCCACATCGCCATGGCGGTACAGGCCATGCGCGAAGGGGCGTATGACTTCATCGAGAAGCCGTTCACGTCGGAGCGGCTGGTGGCGGTGGTGCGCCATGCCATTGAACGGCGCCAATTGACGCTGCAGGTGCGCACGCTGCGCGAGGCGCTGGAGAACTGGCACGGCATCCAGTCGGTGCTGATCGGCCGCTCGGCCCAGATGCAGCAGGTGCGGCGGACCGTGATGACGCTGGCCGAGACCTCGGCAGACGTGCTGATCTACGGCGAAACCGGCACCGGCAAGGAGCTTGTGGCGCGGTGCCTGCACGACCACAGCGAGCGCCGGCGGCATCATTTCGTGCCCCTGAACTGCGGTGGCCTGCCCGAGGCCCTGGCGGACAGCGAGCTGTTCGGGCACGAAGCCGGCGCCTTCACGAGCGCGAACAAGGTGCGGGTGGGCAAGCTGGAATATGCCCACGGCGGCACCTTGTTCCTCGACGAGATCGAGAGCATGCCGATGGCGGTGCAGATCAAGTTCTTGCGGGCGTTGCAAGAGCGCTGCATCGAGCGCATCGGCTCCAACAAATCCATTCCGCTCGACTGCCGCGTGGTGGCCGCCAGCAAGCACGACCTCAAGTCCCTGAGCGACCAGCAAAAGTTCCGGGCCGACCTGTACTACCGGATCGGCGTGGCCTTCATCGAACTGCCGCCGCTGCGCGAGCGGCGCGAAGACATCCCCCTGCTGTTTGAACACTTCACCCTGCTGGCGGCCAGCCGGTTTGAACGGGCGGCTCCGCTGCTGAGCAGCGCGCAACTGGCCGAGCTGATGGCCTACGCCTGGCCCGGCAACGTGCGCGAGCTGCGCAACGTGGCCGACCGCTTTGTCCTGGGCGTGCTGGGCGACCGCCTGACGCAGGTGCGCAGCGCCGGCGAACAGGCCGGTGGCCTGCCGCAAGGGCTGCCGCAGCAGGTGGAGCACTTCGAGCGCACCGTGATCGTCGAAGAACTCCGGCGGCACAAGGGCGATCAACCCGCCACGGCCGCCGCGCTGGGCATTGCCAGGCAGACGCTCTACGACAAGCTGCGCAAGTTCGGCATTGCGGCCGACGAGTTCCGGAGCTGATCGGCCACGTCGCCCGCTGCTGCCGCGTGGGCCGGGGCCGCAGCTTGCGCGGGGTTGGCCGGCTGCTACCATCGCCAGCGCAGGTCACACGGAGGAGTCTGTCCATGCGTGCGGTGTTCGGTGTGGTCGGGTTGCTCATCGTCGTGGCGATGGTGGGCCTGATTGCCAGGAGCCAGTTGCAGTCCAGGCAGGTCATTGCCGCGGCGCCGGCTGCGTCCAGCGTTCGCGAGCAGTCGCAGCAACTGCAACGCCAGGTGGCCGACGACGTGGCGAAAGCGCTGTCACAAGGGGCGGCGCGCGCCTCGGAGCCGTGACCCCTTCTCCTTGATCTCTCCTTGATTTCTCCTCGATCCTTTTTGCATCAACCCGCCCTCGGATGAGCACCATTCCTCCTGCCGACGAATATGCCATGCGCATTGCGCTGGACCAGGCGCTCAACGCGCAACTCGCCGGCGAGGTGCCCGTGGGCGCCGTGGTCATGTGCGACGGGCACATCATCGGCACCGGCTACAACCGGCCCATCACCACGCATGACCCGACGGCTCATGCGGAAATCGTGGCCTTGCGACATGCGGCCGAACTGCGTGGGAACTATCGCCTGCCCGACTGCGAGGTCTTCGTGACCTTGGAGCCTTGCCCCATGTGCGCCATGGCGCTGATCCACGCCCGCGTCAAGCGGGTGGTGTTCGGCGGCTACGACCCCAAAGGCGGCGCGGCCGGGTCGGTGGTGGACTTGTTCGCCCAGCCGAAGCTCAATCACCACACCACCGTGGTGGGCGGCGTGCTGGCCGCCCACTCTGCCGCCTTGCTGCGCGGGTTCTTCGCCGAGCGCCGCACCAAGCGCAAATCCCAGCAACCCCAGGGAGGCCCCGCCACGGAGGGTGAAGACAGCAGCTTCATTCCGGTCGGCGATGCGCGGGAGCTGCCTTTCGATCCCCAGACATGACACACAGCCACTCCGGAACACAGACCCTCCATCTCTTTTCTCCTGCCGGTGCCTTGGCGCGTGCGCTGCCGTTGCGGCGGGCCGCGAAGCGGTTGTCCACGCATGGGTTCGAGGTGGTTGTTGACGAAGACGCCACGGCACGCGAGCAGCGTTTTGCCGGTGATGACGACAAGCGTCTGGCCGCTATCCATCGTGTGGCCCGAGCAGCGCCCTCGGTGGCCATGGCCACGCGCGGCGGCTACGGCCTCACGCGCCTGCTTGACCGCCTGGACTGGGACCTGCTGGCCCGCAGCGTGGAGCATGGTACCCGCTGGGTGGGCCTGAGCGACGTCACCTCCTTGCAGCTGGGCCTGCTGGCCCACCGCAAGCAGCCCACCTGGGCCGGCCCGCTGGCCTGCGAGCATTTCGGGCGCAGTGCGGAGGAGGGCGGTGTCGATGACGTCACCGAAGCCTGCTTCCTGGAGGCCATGACCGGCGAACTGGAGGCCGTGGGGTTTCGCACCGAGCCCGGGTTCGATGGACTGGAGGTGCGTGGCATCTTGTGGGGCGGTAACCTGTGCGTGCTCAACAGCCTGCTCGGCACCAAGCATTTCCCCGCCATCAAGGGCGGCGTGCTGTTCATCGAAGACGTGAACGAGCATCCCTACCGCGTCGAACGCAGCCTGCTGCAGTTGCATCAGGCGGGTGTGCTGGACCGGCAGCGCGCCGTGCTGCTGGGGCATTTCAATCAATGGACGCCTTCGCCGCACGACCGGGGTTACAACCTCAAGACCGCCATCGACCACCTGCGCAGCGTCACGCGCACGCCCATCCTCACGGGCTTGCCCTTCGGCCACGTGCAGACCATCGTCTGCCTGCCGGTGGGCCGCAAGGTGGATGTGGCGGTGCAGGGGCGCGAAGTGTTTGTCGCCTGGGGACATCAAGACTGAGGCGTTATCATCCGCGCCCAACAGCCGTAACCCATGGTCACAAGCCTCAGGGTTACAGGTTGAGGTTCTCTCGCCGCCAATGAGCGCGGACGTGGTATTTGAGCGAAGGAATGCCCGATGTCGATCCTGCGGGCCATGAATGTGAAGACCAGCCTGCTTTTCCTGAGTGCGCTCGCCGCCATGCTGGCCGCGTGCAGCAACAGCCCCTATCCCATAGGCGCGGAAAAGGAAAACACGCTCTTCAATTCCTTTGATGAACGTTCGCCGCGGTATCTGGATCCGGTGGCTTCCTATACGAATCCGGAAACGGTCTACACCTTCCAGATCTATGAGCCGCTCTATGGTTACCACTACCTGAAGCGCCCCTACGAACTGGTTCCCAAGGCCGCCCAGGCCGTGGTGCCGCCGTACTACCTCGACAAAGACGGCAAGCGGCTGCCCAATGACGCCCCGGTGGAACAGATCGCCGAGAGCGTCTACGACATCCCCATCAAGAAGGGCATCCTGTTTGCCCCTCATCCGGCCTTTGCCAAGGATGCCAAGGGCAACTACCTCTACCACCACCTGACCCGGGAACAACTCGGCAGTAAGCGGTCGCCCTGGGAGTTTGCCGAGCAGGGCACGCGCGAATTGACGGCCGAGGATTACGTCTACGGCATCAAGCGCAACGCCACGCCGCGCATCGAGACGCCGCTGTACAGCGTCTTTGCCGAGCACCTGTTGGGCCTGAAGGACTATCGCAAGCGGGTGGAGGAAGAGAACGCCAAGCTGCTGAAGGGTTTGCCCGACTCACTGCAAGACAAACCGTTCCTGGATTTCCGCCAATGGGACCTGTCCGGCGTGCAGGCGCTCGACCGCTATACGGTGCGCATGCGCATCATGGGCAAGTACCCGCAATGGAAGTTCTGGCTGGCCATGCCTTTTACGGCGCCCATGCCGTGGGAGGCCGATGCCTTTTATGCACAGCCGGGCATGGCGGAAAACAGCATGTCGCTGAACCAGTGGCCGGTGGGCACAGGCCCCTTCATGATGACCGAGTTCGTGCAGGACCGGCGGCACGTCATGAAGCGCAACCCCAACTACCGGGGTGAGCCGTACCCCTGCGAGGGCAGCGCCAAGGACAAGGAGGCTGGCCTGCTGGACGATTGCGGCAAGCCCACGCCGTTCGTCGACACCATCACGTCGGTCATCATCAAGGAGCGCGTGCCGCGCAAGGAGTTGTTCAAGCAGGGCTATCTTGACGTGCCTGAATTCGAGCGGCCTGAGTGGGGCGTGAATTTCCGCGCCGACATGGACGACGCCGATGAAGTCAGGCAGCGCTTCAATGAGCGAGGCTTCTACTTTCCGCAAAGCACGGACATCACCAACTGGTATTTGGGCTTCAATTGGCTGGATCCGGTGGTGGGCAAAGGCGACACGCCCGACCAGCAAATCAAGAACCGAAAACTGCGCCAGGCTTTGTCGATTGCGATTGATTGGGAAGAAGGCTACGAACGGATATTTCGCGATGTGGCCGGCATTGCGGCGCACGGCCCCGTGCCTCCGGAGGCTTTTGGTTCTCGGGAGGGCAAATCCGGCTGGCACAACCCCATCACCCACCGGGTGGTGAACGGCAGGATCGAGCGCCGCCCTATTGAAGATGCCAAGAAGCTGTTGGCTGAGGCCGGTTACCCCAGCGGCCGCGATGCCAAGACCGGCAAGCCCCTGGTGTTGAACTACGACTATCAACGAACTCTCACGCCTGAAAAGAAGGCCGAGGTCGACTGGATGGTGAAGCAGTTCGCCAAGATCGGCGTGCAGTTGGAGGTACGAGCCACCGACTTCAACCAGTTCCAGGATAAGGTGCACAAAGGCAAGCATCAGATCTTCTGGTGGGGGTGGCTGGGTGACTATCCCGATGCTGAAAACTTCCTGTTTCTGCTCTACGGGCCGAACAGCAAGTCGAAGAACGAAGGTGAAAACACATCCAACTACGAGAACCCCGAGTACGACCGCCTGTTCCAGAAACTGCAGACCTTGGACGACGGTCCGGAAAAGCAGAAGGTGATCGACGAGATGGTGCATATCGTGCAGGATGACTCACCCTGGGCCTGGGGTTATTGGCCCTACGTGTCCACGGCGTTCCAGTCGTGGGTCCACAACGGCATACCCAGCATGGTCATTCGCGACATGGGCCGCTACTACCGCGTGGATCCGGCCCTGCGCACCAAGAAGCTGGCTGAATGGAACCACCCGGTCTGGTGGCCGCTGGTGGCCTTTGGGGTGCTTCTGCTCGCATTGGTCGTGCTGGCCCGGCGCAGCTTTGTGGCGCGTGAGCAGGCTACCGCGCGGCCGGCGGCCGCGGTCGTGAACTGAGAGATCCCCGGATGCTCAACTACATCCTGCGCCGCGTCGGCTACGGCGTGCTCATCCTCATCGGCGTCAACCTGCTGACCTTCTTCCTCTTCTTCACGGTCAACACGCCCGACGACATGGCGCGGCTCAACATCGGCGGCAAGCGCGTCACCCAGGAGCAGATCGACAAGTGGAAGTCCGAGCGGGCCTACGACAAGCCGACGTACTGGAACGAGCAAGAGCAGGGCGCGCGCGCGCTGACCAACACCATCTTCTGGGACCGTTCGATCTCGCTCTTCACGCTGGACTTTGGCCGCTCGGATTCACGCCGGGCGTTGGACATCGGCCATGAGGTCAAGACCCGCATGGGGGTGAGCCTGCAACTGGCGCTGCCGCTGTTCATCCTGCAGGTGATCGTGAGCGTGGCCTTCTCGCTGCTGCTGGTGTTCTTCCGCAACAGCCGCATCGACTTCTGGGGCGTGGTGCTGTGCGTGCTGATGCTGTCGATCTCCAGCCTCTTCTACATCATCGTCGGGCAGTTCTTCTTCTCGCGGCTGTTCAGGCTCGTGCCCATCAACGGTTATGCGGGCGGGCTGGACGCCATCAAGTTCCTGGCGCTGCCCATCTTCCTGTCGTTGCTGTCGCGCCTGGGCAGCGAGGCACGGCTGTATCGCGCGATGTTCCTGGAGGAAATCGGCCGCGACTACGTGCGCACGGCCCGTGCCAAGGGCTTGTCCGAGCAGGTGGTGCTGTTCCGGCACGTGCTGCGCAATGCGCTGATTCCCATCATGACCAGCGCCGGGTCCTACCTGCCGTATGTGTTCATGGGCAGCCTGGTGTTCGAGAGCTTCTTCGGCATCCCGGGCCTGGGCGCGTTTGTGATCGAGGCCATCACCGGCCAGGATTTCGCCATCGTGCGGACCATGGTGTTCCTGGGTGCGTTGCTCTATATCGCCAGCAATGCGCTGATCGACGTGGCCTACACGTGGGTGGATCCCCGTGTGCGTCTTGCCTGAACGCTGACTGGGGCTGGCATGGGATTCAAGTTCGTTTTTCTCTGGTCCGACGTGGCGCTGTGGGCCATTGCCGCGGCGGTGGTGGCGTATGCGCTGCACATGCGCCGCGACCTCAACCTGCGCGCCAACTGGCTGAAGGTCCTGCGCGACCCGGCCGCGCTGTCGGCAGGTGTGGTGCTACTGTTCTTCGTGATGGTCACCATGCTGGACAGCGTGCATTTCAGGCGCGCACTTCCACCCACGTCCACCGCCACGGCGGACAACAACACCCAGGTGTTCTACGACACGCACACCGAGTCCTTGCTCGATCTGGCGCTGGCACGCCAGATCGCCATGCGCGAAACCACGTACTCCAGCCCGCTTGCCACGCATGGCCACACCAAGGAGTCGATCACCGCGGACGGCACGACAGTGCGCGACTTCCCGCGGCTGGCCTTCGGCGGCGCCCACCTGAAGAACCCGGATCAAGAATGGGCCGGCGACGTGGCTGCACGGGTTGTCACCGGTCTGCTGGGGGCTGCGCTGGTGTTCGCCCTCCTGGGCGCTGGCGCCGGCTGGTTGCTGCGCCGCGCGCAAGGCGGCTTCAGGCAGGCCTTGCGCGACGTGCTGGCTGACCGTACACACTATCCGGTGCGGGCTGCATTGTTCACCCTGCTGGGCGTGTGCGTGATCGCCGGACCGGCCATCGCCCTGATGGACCACTACCACGTGCTGGGGTCGGACCGCACCGGCAACGATGTCCTGGTGCAAGCCCTCAAGAGTGTGCGCACGGCCTTCGTGATCGGCTCGCTGGCCACGTTGGCCACCTTGCCGCTGGCCCTGGGGCTGGGCATCCTGGCGGGCTACTTCCGCGGCTGGGTCGACGAAGCCATCCAGTACCTCTACACCACGCTGACCTCGGTGCCCAACGTGCTGCTGATCGCGGCCTGCGTGCTGATGGTCCAGGTGTTCCTGGACAAGCACCCTGAGTTCTTCGAAACCGGTGCCGAGCGATCGGACCTGAAGATCTTCCTGCTGTGCGTGATCCTCGGGCTCACAGGCTGGGCCACCTTGTGCCGCCTGGTGCGCGGCGAGACCTTGAAGCTGCGCGAACTCGACTACGTGCAGGCGGCCAGTGCCTTCGGCGTCGGCCATGTGCGCATCATGATGCGGCACATTGCACCCAACGTGATGCACCTGGTGCTCATCACCACGGTGCTCAACTTCTCGGACTTGATCCTCTACGAGGCGGTGCTCACGTACGTGGGCGTGGGGGTCGACCCGGCCACGAGCAGCTTCGGCAGCATGATCAATCTCGCGCGCAGCGAGATGAGCCGCGACCCCGTGGTGTGGTGGAGTTTCGTGGCCGCCTTCGGTTTCATGGTCACGCTGGTGCTGGCGGCCAACCTCTTTGCCGATGGCGTGCGTGACGCCTTTGATCCCCGGGCCCGCAGCATGCGGCCACGGGTGCTCAGCAAATTCCGTATCAAGGTTTGATGGCGTTCACATGCTCAATGTCCAGGATCTGAAAGTTACGCTGGATGCCGACGCCGGCTTGATCCGTGCCGTGGACGGCCTCACGCTGGCGATGAGCCGCGGCGAAACCTTTGCCCTGGTGGGCGAGTCCGGCTGCGGCAAGAGCATGACCGCGCTGGCCCTGATGCGCCTGCTGCCCGAGAACGGCCGCATCGCCGCCGGCCAGCTTCGCTTGGGAGACAAGGAGCTTTTCGAACTCCCCGAATCCGCCATGCGAAGCGTGCGGGGCGGCCGCATCGGCATGATCTTCCAGGAGCCTGGCACCAGCCTCAACCCTGTGATGCGGGTGGGCGACCAGATCGTGGAGGCGATCGAGGCGCACACGCCCTTGCGCGGCGAGGCCGCGCGGGCCAAGGCCATCGAATGGCTGGGCCGTGTGGGCATTCCCGAGCCGCAGCGGCGCATCGACGAATACCCGTTCCGGCTTTCGGGCGGCCAGAAGCAGCGCGTGATGATTGCCATCGCGCTGGCGGCCGAGCCCGACTTCCTGATCGCCGACGAGCCCACCACGGCACTCGACGTGACGATCCAGAAGCAGATCCTGGACTTGCTGCGTCGATTGCAGCAGGAGCAGGGCATGGGCATGCTGCTGATCACGCACGATCTGGCCGTGGTGTCGGACATGGCGCACCAGGTGGCGCTGATGTACGCCGGGCAGATTGTCGAGGTGGCCGGGGTGCGCGAATTCTTCAGCGACCCGCGGCACCCCTATGCCAGGCTGCTGCTGGCGGCCTTGCCCGGCGCCGACAAGCGTGGCAAGGGTCTGGCCGCCATTGCCGGCACGGTGCCGCCGCTGTGGCAGGAGTTCACTGCCTGCCGGTTTGCGCCGCGCTGCCCCAAGGTCCACGACAAGTGCCTGCAAGGCGAGCCGGCGTTGCTGTCATTGGGGACGACCCATTCGGCGCGATGTGTGCTTGCTGCCATCCCCGCCTGGGCAGAGCCCGCCACCTCCGTTCGGGCAGAGCCCCCGCGCTCCGTTCGGACTGAGCCCCCCTTCTCCGTTCGGGCTGAGCCTGTCGAGGCCCCGGTGCAAGGAAGCCCCGTCCTTCGATCGATTTCGAGTCAACTCCCAGGCACCCCGCTTGCCCCTCAGCCGTTGCTGCAGGTCACCGACCTCTCTGTCCGCTTCCCCCTGCGATCCGGCCTGCTGAACCGCACCCGCGGGCATTTCACGGCGGTGGACCGCGTGTCGTTCACGCTGGCTGCTGGCCAGACCCTCGCCCTGGTGGGTGAATCCGGTTGCGGCAAAACCACCACCGGCAAAGCCGTTACCCAACTGCTGCGCCACGTGGCCACGCTCGAAGGCCAGGCGCTGCTCCAGGGTCAGGACTTGTTCACCCTGCAAGGTGACCCCCTGCGGGTGGCTCGCCGCCAGATCCAGATGATCTTCCAGGACCCGTTCGCCTCGCTCAACCCGCGCATGCGCGTGCGGGACATCCTGGAAGAAGGCCTGATTGCCTTGCGCCCAGAATTGGATGCAGGCCAGCGCAGCGAGCGGATTGCCAGGTTGGTGGAGCGGGTGGGTCTGCGCCCGGACGCGCTGGACCGCTACCCGCACGAGTTCTCCGGCGGCCAGCGCCAGCGCATCGCCATCGCGCGCGCCTTGGCGGTTGAGCCGCGCGTGATCGTGTGTGACGAACCTACGTCCGCGCTGGACGTCTCCGTACAAGCCCAGATTCTCAACCTGCTGCGGGAACTGCAGTCCGACACCGGGGTGTCGTTCCTCTTCGTTACCCACAACATCGGTGTGGTGGAGTACGTCGCGGATCTGGTGGCGGTGATGAACGGAGGGCGGATCGTCGAGGCCGGCAGTGTGGATCAGGTGCTGGGGGCTCCGAAAGACGGGTACACACGCAAGCTTCTTGATGCGGTGCCGCGACTGGTGCAGGTGGGGGCGGTGGGGTAGTTGTCTGGCTTGATTGTCTTCAGCACGGTTCAGCCACGACACTGTCCCTGTAGCCCTCAGCAACCCGCTCGGGCTGAGCCTGTCGAAGTCTTGGTACCCGGGGTGCTGACCTCTCGAAAAACTCAGCGCAATCGGCTCGTGAAGAAGGCGAACTGTGCTTCCTGATCAATCCCATGAGCCAAAATTTCATAGACAAAGTTGATGTTGCACCGGCACGTACACGTCTGCCAAGCTGGGGCATCGAAGGTGTGTAGGTGCCGCATCGCAGTGCCTCATGTCCCCAGGAGGTGCGCCGGCACTGCAACCAACGGCAACCCTCGGGCATGGAGCTTGCGTTGTTTATAGGAGTCACGATCAAGGAATTCCCTAGCCGAGGTCCGTAAACCCTCTGTGTAAATTGCGTGACGCGCGATAGGAGCGGGGGACGGGCGGCTCACGAAGCCGTGCCGTCCCTTTTCCTAACCCGGTCTATCGATCAACTTGAGTTTTCAGTCTTAGGAGAGAAGGCATGTTCAAGAGAACAGAGGTCAGCACAGCGCTGGCCATTGCGTTTGGTGGGGCTCTTGCGTTTGCAGCGATGCCGGGGGTGGCGCAACAGGCGGAGCCTGAGCAGAAGCTTGAACGGGTGGAGATCACAGGCTCCTCGCTGCGGCGATTGGGCGCAGAAACCTCGCAGCCTGTGACGGTGATCAAGGTCGAGGAACTTGCCAAGCAGGGCATTACCACAGCGGAACAAGCGCTATCGCGGATTGCGTCGAACCAATCCAACTTCGGTGTCTCGGCATCCATCGGTGCCACGACGGGCGGCAAGGCAGAAGCGGATATTCGCGGACTGAGCGGACCAAGCGGCAACAGTTCCAACAAGACGCTTGTGTTGCTGAACGGTCGGCGACTAGCCAATCACGCTTTTGACGCGGCAGCAGTTGATCTCAATGCCATTCCATTTGCTGCTATAGAGCGCATTGAGGTTCTGCGCGACGGCGCCTCTGCGATCTATGGCACCGATGCCATCGGTGGTGTGATCAATTTCATCCTTCGCAAGGACTTCAAGGGGATAGAGGTCAGTGCCGAAACTCAAAAGCCCGAGTCTGCGGTGGGTGGCGGTGATACGCAACGCGTCAACGTCACGGCTGGATTTGGGTCGCTGTCTGCGGAGCGCTTTAATGTTGTTTTCTCGCTTGATTCGCGCAAGCAAAGCGCCTTGGAGGCAAAGGATCGTTCATTTTCGAAGTCGGGGGTACTGGGTACCCGCCGAATCGATGTAACGAATGGCACCAGCGGTACCTCCTTTCCAGGGGATTTGAATGGCTTTGAGCCATCGGGTCCGAATTGCGATCCTCCAAGCTCCATACCGAGAAATACAAACGCAGATAATACTGGTGCATTCAATTCGTGTCGGTATGATTTTGCTCGAGATGTCGACATTATTCCAAAGAATGAGCAACTGACAGGCTTGGTGCGGGGCGCATTCGCAATCACCCCGGAGCACACCGCTTCGGTTGAATATCTACGCGCAAACAATAAGGTGACATCGCGAGTCGCAGCCGCTCCAACCAGTGATTTGATGCCCGCTAGCAGCCCATTCTTTCCTGTTGGGGCTCCACTCACATCTGGCGGTATTCCAGATCTCAACAGTACCGATCCAACTGCCACGGTTCCCGGTGGTGTTGCAAACTGGCGTCAGGTGCCCGCGGGCAAGCGTACCTCTGGCGACAACACGACTACCGAGCGCGGGTTGATTGAATTAAAAGGTACTGTGAGGGATTGGGATTATAAAGCCGGAGCAGGGATATCGAGAAACAAAAGCACTGCATCAGTCAAGCGTGGCTATGTTAACGACGACTTAATACAGCAAGGTGTTTTTGACGGAATCATCAATCCCTTTGGTGCTCAGACCGCAGCGGGCCAGGCCTTGATAGAGTCTGCCCAAGTGGTTGCTGATACCCTGATTGGAAAGAACGAAGTAAAGTTTGGTGACTTCCAGGTTTCCGGTGAATTGGCTCAGTTGTCGGCCGGACCCCTGATGGGCGCGTTTGGTGTTGAATACCGCAAAGAGGAGTCTGCCTTTGTGGCCACCGATATCACGGCCACACTGGGGAGCCTGGGGATTGACCCTGATAGCGATACTGGTGGCAGCCGAAAGCAGGCTGCCTTGTTTTCAGAATTGAGTATTCCGGTTTTGAAATCACTAGACGTCACGCTTGCGGCACGATACGACAAATTCAGTGATTTTGGCCACACTTTCAATCCAAAAGTCGGTGCCCGTTGGCAGCCTTCCAAGGAACTTGTATTTCGTGGCTCCTATAACACGGGATTCAGGGCGCCGACTTTGTACGAAATTTACGCCCCGCAATCCAGGACGTTTACAACGGACAATTATGACGACCCCTTGCTCTGTCCGGGTGGTGCTGCGGTGCCCGGTGCTTCGGCAGGGGCGGTCTGCGGTCAGCAGGTGCTGCAGCGTAATGCCGGGCCGGTTGGGGTGGGTAAGCCATTGAATAGCTTGCAGCCCGAAAAATCAAAATCTCAAACGTTGGGTGTGTTGTTTGAGCCGGTTCCGGAATTGACAATGGGGGTTGATTTTTGGAAGATTGTTGTCAAGGATCAAATTTCTGGTTTGCCGGAGCAGGCCGTATTTGGCAATCCAACGAAATATGCAAGCAGATTTGTGCGCTGTAGTGCCCTTAGTGCTGCGCAGCGTTCAGCAATCGACGTGTGTTTGAATTTTCCGTCGTTCGACCCAATTGCCTTCATCGACACACCAACAGAGAATTTGGGTGAATTGAGGACGAGTGGGCTGGATGTCACTGGTGCATGGCGTGGTGGTGCAACACCCATTGGCAACTTTGGTGCAGTGCTGGATATCACGTATATCACAAAATATCAGTACCAGCGGGAACAGGGTGGTGAGTTCATCGATGCGCTTGGTCGGTATTCTGACAATGCCCCCGTATTCCGTTGGCAGCATGTTCTGACCTTCACGTACGGCAATGGTCCTTGGGGTGCCACTTTGTCGCATCGTTATAAGACAGGTTATACGGACCAGGACCCTACTAACCGGGTGGGGTCTTATGAGGTATTCGATGGATCGTTGTCATTCCTCGGCATCAAGGGATTGACGGTGACGGCCGGCATTAAGAATCTTTTCGATGCTGAACCACCCCGTTCGTTCCAAACTACCACGTTCCAGCGAGGCTACGACCCACGCTTCACAGATCCCTTGGGTCGGACCTATACACTGCGCGGTCAATATAAATTCTGAGTGTGAGCCTTCGAGTTGGATGACGCTCTAAGTTTGATCCTTGGGGGAGTCTTTGTCCTAGTCTCGAAGTTGGAGTAGTTGTTTGAGAGATTGTTAGGTAATAGCTTGATGCCTAACAATCTCAATGCGCTATTCGCAACTTTTGGACTGCCTTTGCGTCGGTTCCATTGAAAACTGCTGCCGCCTGGCGCGATTGCGGGGGCATGGATGGTTCCGGTGCAGCGAACCAAAGATCTCATGGCGCAGCAGCGTGTTTCCTTGGGCCGTAAGTCTTTTGCTATCGCTGCTTGAGGCTTCATTGCAACACGGTGCCAGTTCTGCGAGGGGCGATCAAGATGCTTCTCGTGCTGGCTGGAGAGTAGGCCCGTATCACGCACCCTCAAACTCGCTCTACAATCCAAAGTTAACCTCTTGAGATCCCGCAGGCCAGCAGCCTGCGGTTTTCTTTTTCGACCTTATCCGGGTCGTCTGTACGGAGCGATCGATCACGTGCTAGCTGTTGACAGTTCGACCCAGGGTGGTCAGATAGAGTCGGTTTTATCGCTGCGTCGGGCCGTGGGTTGTGTCCCCCAGTCGCAGTCGATACGTCCCCCGTCATCCGGCTGATGCCGATGCGTGCACGACCGACACGAGCCCTGTGTCCCAACGGCCTGCGTGTTCTCGCCCTACATCACCCAACTTCACTTCTTTTCTCTTTCGGAGACCCCATGTTCCGCTTCGTGTCCTTTGTTTTCGGGCTGCTTCGTTCCTCAGCTGTACTCACAGTGATGATGGTCATTGCAGTACTTGCCACACCTGCTGTGTACGCCCAGGGCTCTGCCGCCAGTGAGGCAGCGACAGCGACAACCCCACCGGCGGCATCATCCATCGCACCCCCTCCAGCCCATGTGGCCGGGGCCGCTCGCGTGGAAAAGGTGGACAACCCCTACGGCCTGGCCGCGATGGTGGCTCACAGCGACTGGGTGGCCCTTTCTGTGCTGTTCATCGTGGGCATCATGAGCCTGGGTTCCTGGTACATCATCTTCGTCAAGGTGATCGAGCAGGCAAAGATCGGCGGCCAGTCGAAGGACGCCACCAAGAAATTCTGGGATGCCGGCACGGTGCGCCAGGGTGCCGACTTGCTGGCCATCAATAGCCCCTTCCGGTTCATTGCCGAAGCAGGGCTCGATGCCAGCAAAAAGCACGGTGGCATGCTGGGCCAGATCGACCTCAACACGTGGGTCACCATGGGTATCCAGCGCGCCGTGGAGCGTGTGCAGAGCCGCCTGCAAGACGGATTGGCATTCCTGGCGACGGTGGGCTCCACGGCTCCCTTCGTAGGCCTTTTCGGCACGGTGTGGGGCATTTTGAATGCGTTGACGGCCATTGGTGTCGCGGGGCAGGCCTCCATCGACAAAGTGGCGGGCCCCGTGGGTGAGGCGCTCATCATGACGGCGCTTGGCCTGGCGGTCGCCGTTCCTGCCGTGCTTGGGTATAACTGGCTGGTCCGTCGCAACAAGGCGGTCATGGATGAGGTGCGAGCGTTCAGCGCGGACCTGCACGCCGTGCTGCTGGCTCAGGGCTCGCTGAACAAGGCCTGACGACACGGATATCTGCCGGGCGCCGCGCAGCCAAAGCGCTATGCCTGGCAGAGGCTTCAATCACCCATCTCGCAGGACACAAACGCCATGGGCATGAACATCGGTTCGGCCGACGACAGCGAAGACCAGGTTGTCTCCCAGATCAACACCACTCCGTTGGTGGACGTGATGCTGGTGCTGTTGATCATCTTCCTGATCACCATCCCGGTGGTCACCACGTCGATCAAGCTCGAGCTTCCCAAAGAGCGCAACGAGGTGCGAGAGAGCAAGCCGGAGAACGTGGTCATCTCGGTGGACATCAAAGGCAACGTTTACTTTTACGACACCAAGATCACCAGTACGCAGAACCTGGTGGATCGGCTGAAGAAGGTTGCCGTGATGAACCCGCAGCCCGAGGTGCACATTCGCGGCGACCAGGAAGCCAACTATGACGGCGTGGGCAAGGTCATCTACGCTTGTCAGCGCGCGGGCATCGTGAAGATCTCGTTCATTACAGAGCCGCCGCCGCGCGGCTAGCCCGCCTATGCATGGTGGCCATGAGCCCCTCCGCGAAATTCATTCAGAAGTAAGGGTTTTCCTATGGCAATGAACGTAGGCAGCAGCAACTCCAGCGAGCCGGAGGTGATGATGGACATCAACACCACGCCGCTCATTGATGTGATGCTTGTGCTGCTGGTGATGCTGATCATCACCATCCCCATCCAACTGCATTCCGTGAATCTCAACATGCCGGTGGGCGCACCGCCCCCCAAGGTGACCGAACCGGTGGTCGTCAAGATCGACATCGACGAGCGCAGCGTGGTCTACTGGAACGGTGCGCCCGTGATCGACCGCAACGATCTTGAGTACAAGATCAGCGAAGCAGCCAAGAGCGACCCGCAGCCCGAAATCCACGTGCGCCCCAACAAACTGGCCAAGTACAACACCTTTGCCGAAGTGATGGTGTCGGCGCAGCGCCTCGGCCTCACCAAGCTGGGCGTGGTGGGCGGCGAGCAGTTCATCGAATCCCCTTGAGTGCCTTGACCTGATTCCAACACCGTGGACTTCGAATACCAACCCAAGAACCCGTCGCGCCGCTTCACCGGCCTCGCGATCGTCGTCTTGCTGCATGTCCTGATCATTTACGGTCTTGTCTCCGGTTTGGCGCGCAAGGCGGTCGAAGTGATCAAGAAGCCGCTGGACGCCAAGATCATCGAGGAGATCAAGCCGCCACCGCCGCCTCCGCCTCCGCCTCCGCCTCCCCCCAAGGAGGTGAAAGTGGTGGACAAGCCACCGCCGCCGCAAGCGCCGCCGCCACCGTATGTGCCGCCGCCCGAGGTGACGCCGCCGCCTACTGCCGAGGCACCAGCCATCACGACACAGGCAGAGCCTCCCCGCGAGCCGGTGAAGATCGAGCCGCCGCCAGCGCCGGCGCCTGTGCAGGCTGCAGCGCCAGCACCCATCGCGATTGGGGCGGTCTGCGTTTCCTACAAGGAAACATTGCAGAGCGCGCTGGCTGGAGTCTTTGACAAGGTGGGCATCGCCGGAACCGTCACCGTACGGATCAGGATCAAGGGCTCGCAGATCGTGGAAGTCACCGCCACGTCGGGTCCGCGTGAGTACTACCGTCCTCTCGTGAATGCGGTGAAACGCATGAGTTGTTCCTATACCGGCGGCGATGAGGTGACGGTGATCCTGCCAGTCGAATTCAAGGAAGGCAGTTGATCTAATCCGGGTGGGGTGTTTATGGATGCATGCGGCAATCCCTAGCCATAGGGATTGCCGTTTCGCTGTTTCGAATGCTCTACTTCTATCGGGGCTACTGCCAGAGCTTCGAGTCGGCTCCGCATGATGTGTGCATCCAAACCCGGCAAACGACCTGGGCCAAGAAACCGGAGACGGCCGAGCCGTGTTTCGGCAAATGCAATAACTCCAATCAAGAAAGAAGCAGGGGCGGTTGATGAGCATGTCAGGCAATGCCTTGGGTGGACGGTGGTTTTCTGGGGTCCGAGCGGCGCGCCTTGGGCGCCAAAGCGGCAGAGGGCTCGCGGGACATGCGTTTGTGCGAGCGGTGTTCCCCGCTCTGCTGGCAGGGTGGTGGGGGGTTGGGGTGGCCCAGGTTGCGATCACCGAGGGCGGGCAAACCAGCTATGGCCAGGCCATCCCCGTACCGCCCGGCGTGGCGGGGATGGCCCCGCAACTTGGCCTTTACTACTCGGGCGGCGGCGTCAATGGCCCGGTGGGTTATGGCTGGAGCGTGCAAGGCCTGTCGGCCGTTATGCGATGCCCGGCGACGATGGCCATCGACGGCAAGCGCAGCGGGGTGAGCTACAGCGGGAGCGACAAGCTATGCCTTGACGCCCAGCGACTGATTCAGACCGATGAAAGCGGCAACCCGAAGGCCACGGCCAACAGCGTGAATGTGCCGGTGGCCACGCAGGCCAATGACGCCCAAGGCCTGAGCGCCGGGTACCGGGAGTTTCGCACCGAAAAGGACACGTACGCGCGCATTCGGGCCTACGGCTACGCCAGCGGCGATACGACTGGATCCAGCGGGCCGCAGTATTTCAAGGTGTGGACCAAGTCTGGCCAGATCTACGAGTACGGTGCCAGTCCCTCGGCGGACATGAACACCAAGGCATTGATCACCGCGCAGGGCAAGACGGCGGCGATGGCCTGGGCGGTGGCCCGCATCAGCGACACGCTGGGCAATCACATTGACTTCAAGTACGAGCAGCGGGACGTGGCCTGGGGCAGCGGCCCCACGGCAGGCAGCCCGACGCTGGGACACGAATGGAACCTCCAGGAGGTCCAGTACAGCGGCAACAAGGTGATCTTCAGCTATGCCGACCGCACGGCCGGTAGCCCGCAGGACGCGGCGGAGACCTACCACCAGGGATCCAAGAACGTGAGCGTGCGGCTGCTGCAGTCGGTCACAACGTACGTGAACGCGGCCGACACGGCCAACTTGGGCGCGGGGGCGGGCGTGGCGGTGAAGACGGTCAAGCTCAGCTACGACCGCGGCAGCATCAGCGGGCGCAGCCGGGTCATCAAGATCCAGGAGTGCGCGGGTGATGCTGGCAGCACGCGCTGCTTGCCGGGGGCGAGCTTCAGCTACGCCGATGGGGGCAATGACGCTTACCAAGCCACTACCGCGTTCAACCTGCAGACCCTCACGATGCAAAGCCTCAGCGGCAACTACGGCGTCCTGACGGGTGACTTCAATGCCGATGGCAAGACCGACTTGATCCGCTGGTCAGACACGCCGGCAGAGAACCGGCTGTACCTCAGCAATGGCGATGGCAGCTTTGCACAGAGCACGGCCTTCAACATCACGGATGAGAATCTCTTCAAGAGCGATGGCTGCTATTTCTCCATGCTCGGAGACTTTGACGGCGATGGCCGTACGGACATTCTCAGGTATGCAACGAACCTGACGCCAGCCTGGACAAGTTGTGCGAACCCTGGGGTGACGTATCTATACGTTGGCAATGGTGACGGGTCCTTCGTGCGCAACACCATCACCGGCGTGACCCTGGAGCGCCTGTCCAGCCTGCTGACCAAGGGATGCTCCGACGGCAGCACGCCTCGGAACGGCTTCTGCGCCAACCTTGACCCGCCGGACACTTTCGGCTGGACCAGGGGCAGCATCTTCTACTTGCTCGATGTGGACGGCGACAGCAAACTCGATGTGATTACCGCCTCACTGCCTGCTCAGTCGGCGTACGTCACGCATACAGACCCTTGCGCCAGCACCACCTGCACGCGCGTCTTCAGGGGTGATGGGCAAGGGGCGTTTGCGGAAATCACTTCAACCAATGTGGCGAACAAGCTGCTGTTCACCAACCCCGACGCGGGCTATACGCTGGGCCAGCCCACGAAGGTGGTCGACGTGGACGGTGACGGGTTGGCGGACATCAATGGGGTCTACAACCTTTACATGCAACTGGTGACCGGAGGGCCTGCCACGGCATGGCGTTCGCGTGGCGATGGCAATTTCGACAGCGCGAGCTACATCAGTGCATGCACGAATCCGATCGACCTCAATGGCGACGGTCGAACCGACTGTTTGGGGGCCAATGCCACCTCGCCTGCGAACAACACATTGAGTGTGGCCAACGGCACGGCGACGCCGCAAATTGTGGCGAACTTCAACCTGAAGTCCAGCGGTCAGGAACTCGGCGGCACAGGCGCGGGGTTTGTGGTCGTCGACATGAATGGCGATGGCCGCCACGACATCTTGCGCTGGAAGGACGATGTGTCGCAGAACGCGGTGTATTTGTCTAACGGCGACGGGACGTTCAAGGCATCCAGCACGTTCAATCTGTATGTGCCGCTGAGGAAGAGCGATGGGACGTCCGATTTCATCGTTGGAGACTTCACCGGCCGCGGTTCGGTGGAAATCCTCCGACTGATGAGCGGTGCGGCCACAGCCACAGTGTCAACAGCGCAGAACCAGTTGTACGTCAAATTTAATCAGGCGCCGCTGGACCAGTTGGACACGGCCACGGCCCCGAGCGGGGCCAAGATGAAGCTGTACTACGTGCCATTGAGCAACGCAACGCCGGCCAACGGCGTGAGCGGCAGCTACGGGTCGCGTTACAGCAGCGACCGCGGCACGGTCAACGCGGCGGTGGTGCCCAGTGTGGACCTGAACCTGCCGATGCCGGTAGTGGTCACCAGCGTGACCGACAGCGGCGTGGGCAGCGCCACGGTCCAGACCGAATACAGCTACGCAGGCCTCAAGGCCGATGCCAACGGCCGCGGCATGCTGGGGTTCCGCGAAGTGCGCCGCCAGGGCCCTGGCCCCAATGGCCAGAACCTGACGGCGGTGACCCGCTACCTGCAGAGCCAGCCCTACATCGGTGTGATCTCGCGCAGCGACACCTACCTGGGCGATCTCAACTCCACGGCCAGTGCCGCCGTACTCAGCAGCACCGGCAACGTGTACTGCGACGCGTCTGCCAGCGCCAGCCAGATCGACGCGGCGACCCCATCCGCACCCTGTCCGGCCGCCACCCAGCCCCAGCGGCCCTACCTGCTGCGCACCACCGAAACCGGCACCGACCTGCAAGGCGTGACGCTGCCCCAGGTGGTGACCCAGAACAGCTTCAACACCTCCGGCGACCCCACCCAGATCGCGGTCACGACCACCGGCCAGGCCGCCAGCATCAGCCAGACCTTCACCAAGACCACCGTCAACCAGTACCGGGCGGACGACACCGCCTGCAGCAACAACCAGACCTGCAACTGGATCCTAGGCCGGCTCAGCCGCGCCAGTGTGACCAGCAGCGTGCCCAATAGCCTGCCCCGCATTGCCACCAGCGCCGGCACCAGCACCTATGCCAGCGCCACCAGCGGCAGCGGTCCGGTGCAGGTGGCAGTACTCACGCCCGCGCTCGCCTTCGGCGACGTGGCCGTGGGCAGCAGCGCCACTCTGGTGGTCACACTGGCCAACAGCGGCGCCGCCGCCCTGGGCATCACCGCGCCCAGCGCCAGCTCGATAAGTGGCAGCGACTTCAGCTTGGTTTCCACCACCTGCGGCAGCACCCTGGCGCCCGGTGCAAGCTGTACCGTCAGCCTCAAGTTCAGTCCCAGTGCCAAGACCACCCGTAGCGGCAGCTTCAGCCTGGCCACCGGCGCCGGCACCCTGAACGCCAGCCTCACCGGCACCGGCCTGCAAGGCACCGCCAGCCTGTCGGCCACGAGCGTGAGCTTCGCCGCCACCCAGGTCGGCTCCACCAGTGCAACCCAGAGCTTCACTCTGAGCAACAACGGTACCTATGCACTGAGCGTCAGCACTGCCACATCGAGCACCAGCGACTACACGGCGACCCACAACTGCAGCAATGTCGTCGTCGGTGGCAACTGCACGGTCAGCGTGAACTTCACCCCCGGTGCCGCCGGCAGCCGCAGCGCCACCCTCACGCTCACCGGAAGCGCCAGCAACAGCCCAAACACGATCAGCCTTAGCGGCACCGGCCAAGCGCAATCGGCCACGCTGGGCGCCATCAACTTCGGCGGCGTCGCAGTGGGCGCCTCGTCCACCCTGACCGCCACCCTGGCCAACACCGGCATCGGGCCGCTGAGCCTCACCGCGCCAAGCACAAGCGCGGTCGGCGGCACGGACTTCAGCTTCGTCTCCACCACCTGCGCCAGTTCGCTGACCGTGGGCGCCAACTGCACAGTGATTGTCAGATTCAGCCCCACAGCGGCAGCCAGCCGCAGCGGCAGCCTGAGCCTCAGCACCGGCGCCGGCACGCTCAGCGCCATCCTGTCGGGCATCGGCAACGGCTCGGTGGCCACGCTGACCTCGGCAAGCACCCTGGCGGTCCCGGGCGCCTGGTACGGCAGCGCTGCGCAGACCGTCACGGCCACCTACCGCAACGACGGCAACACCGTGTTGTCGCTGGCCATGCCGGTCCTGACGGCGCCACTGAGCGTGAGCAGCAACAACTGCTCCAGCATTGCCGTGGGCGCCAGCTGCAGCATGGTCATCAGCGCGGCCACCAACGTGCCCGGGCTCAACCAGAGCCAGAGCTTCGCGCCCAGCGGGGCCATCAACACCCCGGCCAGCACGACAGTCAACTGGAGCACCTACACCGCCGTGCCGCGCTGGAGCAGCACCAGCCTGGCCTTCGGCAGCGTGACCACGGGCAACAGCGCTGGGCAAAGCCTGACACTGACCAACGACGGCAACACCGCCTACAACTGGGCCAGCAACAGCAGCATCGCCAATGCGCCAGGCGGCTTCAGCTTCAACACCGGGGCCTGCACGAGCGTGGCGGCGGGGGGGAGTTGCACGGTCACAGTGATCTTCACACCCACTGCAGCCACAAGCTACGGCGGCAGCGGGCTGACGATGGCTGCGGCCTCCTACAGCACCAACACCTTCGCGGTGAGCGGCATGGGCATTACGCCGCCCAGCATCACGGCCAGCGCCGGCACCCTGAGCGCCAGCACCGTGGCGCCTACGGTGGCCACGGGCACGGTGAGCTTCACCAACAGCGGACAGACGCCGACGACACTGACACTGGCCGTGAGCGGAGGCAGCAGCCTGTCGGCGACCACGCTGAGCTGCCCGGCCAGCGGCAGTTGCGGCAGCGTGACCGTGACCTCACCCACCACCGCAGGCACCTACAACGGCACCTTGTCGATGACTTCGTCCGCCGGCGGCACTGTCGCGTCGGTGGCGGTCAACCTGGCGGTGCTGACGCCGCCGGTGATCGGCAGCAGTCCGTCGAGTCTGACGTTCTCAGTTGGGCCGGGGTTATCGCAGACGAAGACAATCACGCTGAGCAACAGCGGCGGAGCGGCTGCGACGGGGCTGTCCTACACGATTCCGAGCAGCACCAGCAAGATCGGGCAGTTTGACGGTGGCGCGGGCACCTGCCCGGCTGCTGGAGGCAGTCTGGCTGTCGGCACTAGCTGCACTTACACCGTGACCTATTCCGGCCTGTGCAGCGGCACGACCAGCAGCGCCGGCACGCGCAGCGGCTCGCTGGTCGTGGCGGGATCGAACTTCACTTCGGTCACGATCAGTCTTACGGGTACCACCTTGTCGGGCTCGTGCAATTGATCCAACAAAAAGACGAAGCCAAGGGAGCCCTCATGAGAACTACTCAATACGCCATCGCCAGGGTCTGGGCGATGCGGCTGTGCATGCTCAGCGGCCTGTGTCTGTTGAGTATGCTGGCGCCGCCGGCCCAAGCGGACCCATACACGATCACTCGCACAAGCAGCTTCACGTACTACGGAGCGTCCGATGGTGCGAAGAACGGCCTACTGGCGAGCGAGACGGTTGAGCCGGACCAGCCGCAGTTGTGCGTGAGCACGGTGCACGACTACGACGACTTCGGCCACAAGAAGTCAGCCACCACCAGCAACTGCGCAGGCGCCAGCGGCCGGGCGTTGTTCACCACGCGCAGCGCCACCAGCAGCTACCCCACCCAGCCCGGCACGCAGGCCATCACCGTCAACGGCGCCAGCACGACGGTGACCGTGGCCGCCGGCCTGTTCGCCAGCAGCAGCAGCAACGCGCTGACCCAGAGCGAGACGCGCACCCACGACCCGCGCTTCGGCGCTGCGCTCACGCTGACTGGCCCCAACCAGTTGACCACCCGCTGGGAACTCGACGATTTCGGCCGCACGGTCAAGGTGGTCAGTGCCGACAACACCAGCACCATCAACGCCTACTGCGTGCTGGCCAACTCCGGCCTGGACATCAGCGCCAACAGCGCCAACTGCCCCACCCCGGCCGGCGGCGAGCCGCCCGCCGATGCCATCAGCTTCGTGCACACCGAGCCGCGCGACCAGAACAACGCCAAGATGGGCGCGTTCGTGCGGGTCTATAGCGACCGCCTGGGCCGCCAGATCCGCAGCGTCACCGAGAGCTTTGACGGTGCTGCCCAACCGCAGGCCCGCCGCGGTGTCCTGATCGTCAAGGACACCGTCTACAACACCTACGGCGCCAAGGTGCTGGAGACCCAGCCGTACTTCCTGGCCAGCGGCTCCAGCACCACCGCAGGCAACAACGATGTAGGCCTGAGCCTGACCGAGTACGACGCGCTGGGCCGCCCCAGCGCTGTCTACGTGGCCGACCCCAACGGCAGCCAGGCCAGCATCACCTTCGGCAGCTACGGCAGCCGCCGCGCCAGCAAGCAGACCGTCGCCTACAGCGGCCTGAGCAGTACCACCACCAACGACGAGCAGCAAACCCGCACCGAAGAGAAGAACGCCAACGGCGAACTGCTGCGCGTGACGGACGCCAGCGGTGCCCAAATCGCCTACCAGCGCGACGCCCTGGGCAACCTCATTGCCACTCGCGACGCGCTGCAGAACACCATCACCACCACCTACGACACGCGCGGTCGCAAGACCCAGATGGTGGACCCCGACGCTGGCACCTCCAACTACGAATACGACGCGCTGGGCCAACTGGTGCGCCAGCAAAGCGCCAAACAACTGGCGGCCAACACCGACACCACGCTCACCTACGACGTGCTGGGCCGCATGACCAGCCGCACCGAGCCCGAATACACCAGCACCTGGACCTACGACAAATACGCCGACGGCAGCCCCTGCAACAAAGGCACCGGCAAGCTGTGCGAGAGCAGCACCACGCACGGCGTGAGCCGCAAGCTGATCTACGACGACCTGGGTCGCCCCGTCAGCAGCAGGAGCATCATCCTCAGCGGCGGCCCCAGCCTGGCCAGCGCACTGGCCTACGACGCCACCACTGGGCGCGTGACCATCCAGACCTATCCCACCGGTGTGCAGGTGGGATACAGCTACACCGCCAGCGGCTTCGTAGAGCAGTTGATCCTGCGCACCGCCGCCACCATCAGCCCCCTGCCCGGCACGGCAGGCGGCATGGCTGGCGCCAGTGCCAGCCTGGCGGCCAACAGCGTGCTGTGGAGTGCTCAGACCGTCAGTGCCTGGGGCAAGACCGAGCAGCAAGCCTTCGGCAGCGGAGCCGCCAGCATCACCGGCAAAGCCATCTACGAAGCCGCCACCGGTCGCACCGTGGGCCTGAGCGCCGGCAGCGGCAGCAGCACCACCGTGCTAAACCAGGAATACGTGTGGGACAGCCTGAACAACCTCACGGCGAGACTGGACCACAACGGCGACGGCGGCACCGGTGCCGTGAGCGAAGAGTTCCAGTACGGCGACGCGGTGAGCCGGCTGACCTGGTACCGCGTCTCGGCCCCGGCCATCGCCGGGCTGAGCCGCACCGTAAGCCTGCAGTACAACGCGCTGGGCATGCTGCTGTACAAGAGCGATGTGGGCAACTACGCCTACGGTGCCCAAGGGGCCAGTGCCGTGCGCCCGCATACGCTGCAAAGCGTCAGCGGCGCCACCAGCACTAGCTACCAGTACGACGCCAACGGCAATCTCATCAACGCCAGCGCCGGCAAGTACCGCAGCATCAGCTACACCAGCTTCAACCTGCCGGACAGCCAGAATGGCATCGGCGGCCCGGACGGTAGCCCGCGCTACACCTGGCAGTACGACGAGAACCACGCCCGGGTGAAAGAGACGCACGTGGACGCCAGCGGCACCAGAACGACCTGGTACCTGCACCCGGACAACAGCGGCGGCCTGGGCTTCGAGCGCGAAGTGGCCGCCGGCGGCGCGGCCAGCAACCGCCACTACCTGAGCGTGGCCGGTCAGACCATCGGCGTGCTGGTGACCACCTCGGCCCTGCCGGACCTGGGCAACACGCAGACAGCACCAACGGTGCTGAGCACCGTGGTGGCCGTGAAGCTGGAGTACTGGCACAAGGACCACCTGGGCAGCCTGGTGGCCACCACCGACCACACCGGCACGCTGACCCAGCGCTACGCGTACGACCCGTTCGGCAAGCGGCGCTACACGAACGGCAGCTACGACGCATTTGGCAGCCTGGTGATCGACTGGAGCAACACGCAGAACTGGGGCACCGACCGCGGGTTCACTGGGCACGAGCAGCTCGACGACATCGGGCTGGTGCACATGAACGGGCGCATCTTCGACCCGACGCTGGGAGTGTTCCTGCAGGCCGATCCGATGATCCAGGATCCGGGTGACTTGCAGAACTTCAACCGGTACGGATACTGTCTGAACAACCCGCTGACGTGCACCGATCCCAGTGGTTTCTGGTCGCTCCGATCGATCCTGGATCCCCGGCCCAGATGGTTCATGGATCCGGTGGCCTACTACACAGCCCGAGCCGTTGCACGAACGCAGGTGGGGTATCAGATCGGATCGATTGCGATCTCAGTGCTGTCTACCTATTGCACGGCCGCTGCGGCCGCATGCAATGCGGCGGGGCAGATGGCCTGGGCGTCGTTGGCGGGGTATTCGAGCGAGCAGGTGATTCAGACAGGAATCTTTGCCTTCATTTCGGCTGGGGCCAATGACGTTATCGGTGATACCTTCAAGAGTCAGTTGGGGAACACACTGGCACATGGGGCGTGGGGGTGTGCTGAGGCAAGCATGCAAGGAGGCAGTTGCGGAGCTGGGCTCCGGGGCGGTCTGGCCGGTGCGGCGGTCTCCAACTATGCGCCTGGCGATATGAGCACCGGCTATGGGAACTTCGCAGACCGGGTCGCCAACACCATGATGCATGCCGCGATTGGCGGAGTGGCGGCCACCATGGGTGGTGGGCACTTTGCGGATGGAGCGCGGTCGGCTGCTTTTGCCTATCTCTTTAATTGCCTGGCGCATGAATGTTGGAAGCAGGGGGCGCTTGGAGCGGTGAAAGCCGTCGGCGGGGGCCTGACTGTCGCAACCGGCGTGGCCATCTGTACAAGTGTGGCTGGTTGTGCCTTGGGTGCGCCGATGGCTGCCTTCGGTGCGAGTGATGCTTGGCAAGGCGGTGGAATGGTTGTCGATGCAGTTCATGGCATCAGTGGTGAAGGATTCAATCTCATCAAGACTGGATTTCAGCTTGCTATGCCAGAGTGGGGTGGTGCAGTCTACGAAGGCATATCGCTTGGATTGAATGTTGGTGCGATTGGTGCCAAGGTTCCATTAATCGTGGGTGCCTCCGATGGCATTGGGCGAGTGAAGTCGATGTTTGATGTTACGGTTAGCCGTTGGGATAACGCGCGAGTGGTGCTGGGCAACGTGGCCTCCCAGTCTGTGAATCGGTTGATGCTCACCGGTTCGGCAATTGGCAAGGCGTTTGGTGTCGAGAGGGAAGTCAACGCCGTTGGGACTGGGCCATGAGTGATGGCATGCTGGGATCTATTCGACGCTATGTCACTGTGACTGCCGCGTCCATAGGGCTTGGCGGAACTTGGGGTGCATTGGCAGCCATTGGTGCGAAACTGGGCCTAGGAATGCATGAGAGCCACGCTTGGCTGTTTGTTGGCCTGCCCGTTGCAGTAGTCGTTGTGTTCCTGATGTGGAAAAGGCTACCTCGAATTCTGGGGTTTGAGGAGTGATGGCTTCTGCGGCAGTGGTAACTTGGGCACCGTCTACAGCGCCGCAACGATGCCCGGTGGACAGCATCGCTGCGCCGCTGTCATGCTGCTATTTGGCGCCAAGCGATGGGCGCCAACAAGAAATGACGTCTACAACGTGTCGCACATGACCATAGGCAGTGTCGTCGTTGGTTGTTCCGCACGGGGCGTGAAAGCCTTTATTTGCGCATGGCATCACGATTGACTCTCTCGCCCGCACCCGTCGAAAATGCGATCCGCTCCGGGGTGCACGCAATCGCGTGCTGAGATGGTGAATCCGAACCCGCGAACTTGACCCGGTTAATACCGGCGGAAGAAGAGCTGTCACTTCAGGACTGCGTGGCTTTGGTGCCGCGCAGTTGCTGGAGTCCCTTCGGAGCGTAGGGTCGTGTCTCACGGCCAGGAAGGGATTCCGATGAACGCTCCGGACAAACTGTCCCAGTTGCTTTCGCTGACGCGCGAGCCTTTCCCTGCTTCCCGCAAGACCTACCTGGCAGGCTCTCGCGATGATGTGCGGGTGCCGCTGCGCGAAGTGGCTCTCACCAACGGCGAGTGCGTCTCGCTGTACGACACTTCCGGGCCGTACACCGATCCGGCTGCGGCCATCGACGTGCACCGCGGCCTGCCCACGCTGCGTGATGCGTGGATCACCGAGCGTGCCGACACTGCGCTCTACGAAGGCCGCGCCAGTGCAGCCCTCGACGATGGCATCAAGCATGCCGACCGCGACGGCGCCCGCGTCGACCAGCTGCGGGCCGATGCTGCCGCCTTGCAGCGCACCCCGCGCCGCGCCCGGGCCGGTGCCAACGTCACGCAGATGCACTATGCGCGCCGTGGCATCGTCACGCCCGAGATGGAGTTCGTGGCCTTGCGCGAAAACGGCCGGCGCGAGTGGATGCAGCAGTACCTGGGTACCCCCGAGCGTGAACAGCGCCTGCGCGGGAACCCCATGGGCGCGCGCATTCCAGACATCGTGACACCGGAGTTCGTGCGCGACGAGGTGGCGCGGGGCCGGGCCATCATCCCGGCCAACATCAACCACCCGGAAATCGAGCCGATGGCGATCGGCCGCAATTTCCTGGTCAAGATCAACGCCAACATCGGCAACTCTGCCGTCACTTCCAGCATCGAGGAAGAGGTGGAAAAGCTGGTGTGGTCCATCCGCTGGGGCGCCGACACGGTGATGGACTTGTCCACCGGCCGCCACATCCACACCACGCGCGACTGGATCGTGCGCAACTCGCCGGTGCCCATCGGCACGGTGCCCATCTACCAGGCACTTGAAAAGGTGGGCGGCGTGGCCGAGGACCTGACGTGGGAGATCTTCCGCGACACCCTGGTCGAACAAGCCGAGCAGGGGGTGGACTACTTCACCATCCATGCCGGCCTGCGGCTGCCGTTCATTCACCTCACGGCCAACCGGCGCACCGGCATCGTCTCGCGTGGCGGCTCCATCATGGCCAAGTGGTGCATCTCGCACCACCGCGAGAGCTTCCTCTACACCCACTTCGAGGACATCTGCGACATCATGAAGGCGTACGACGTGAGCTTCTCGCTGGGCGACGGCCTGCGGCCGGGCTCGGGCGCCGATGCCAACGACGAGGCCCAGTTCGCCGAACTGCGCACGCTGGGCGAATTGACGCAAGTCGCCTGGAAGCACGACGTGCAGACCATGATCGAAGGGCCCGGCCACGTGCCCATGCACATGATCCAGGCCAACATGGACGAGCAGCTGCGGCTCTGCCACGAGGCGCCGTTCTACACGCTGGGGCCGCTGACCATCGACATCGCGCCGGGCTACGACCACATCGCCAGCGCCATCGGTGCCGCCATGATCGGCTGGATGGGCACGGCCATGCTGTGCTACGTCACGCCCAAGGAGCACCTGGGCCTGCCTGACCGCGACGACGTGAAGCAAGGCATCATCGCCTACAAGATCGCGGCCCATGCGGCCAACGTGGCCAAGGGGCATCCGGGCGTGCGGGCCCGCGATGAAGCCTTGTCGAAAGCCCGCTTCGAGTTCCGCTGGACGGACCAGTTCAACCTGGGCCTCGATCCGGACACGGCGCGCGACTTCCACGATGAAACCCTGCCCAAGGACAGCAGCAAGGTGGCCCATTTCTGCTCCATGTGCGGCCCCAAGTTCTGCTCGATGAAGATCACGCAGGAGGTGCGGGAGTTCGCGGCGAAGCAAGGCGTGTCGGAGGCGCAGGCGTTGGATGCCGGCATGGCAGGCAAGTCCGCCGAGTTTCGCAGCGCGGGCGGTGAGTTGTACATCCCCATCCAGCCCGGTTGAGTCATGCCGGTTGTCTCGTCGCCCCTCGCCATCGGCATTGCCGGGGCCGGCTTGCTGGGCCGCTTGCTGGCCTGGCGGCTGGCGCGGGCGGGCCATGCCGTCACGGTGTTCGACCCGGCGCCGCAGGCCCTGCCGCAGTTCGACGGGCAGGGCGCGGCAGGCTTCAGCGCAGCTGGCATGCTCAGTCCCATTGCCGAGCTGGACCATGCCGGGCCGGAGATTGCCCGCCTCGGGTTGCGGTCTATCGTGCGCTGGCAGGCCATCATGCCGCTGCTGCCGGGGCCGCCGTTCTTTGCCCAGCGCGGCAGCTTGCTGCTGGCCCACCGTGCCGACCTGGGAAGTGCCCAGCGTATGCTGGCCCGCGTGGCAGGTCACGCCGTGGCCGGGTTGGCGGCGCCACAAGCCTTGCAGGCCGCGCAACTGGCGGACCTGGAGCCCGCCCTGCATGGCGTTGCGCACGCCTGGTGGTTGCCCGGTGAAGCGCAGATCGACGCGCCGGTGGTGCTCCAGGCCTTGCACGAGGCGGCTCCGCAGGTGCGATGGTGCTGGGGCCGGTGGGTGGACGACGCAGTGCCCGGCGGCCTGCACGTGCAAGGCGAGGGCTGGCAGCGGTTTGACCTGGTGTTCGATGTGCGCGGCGTGGGCGGCCGGCCGGAGATGCCGGTGCGTGGCGTGCGCGGCGAAACGGTCTGGCTGCATGCACCCGGCCTGGGGCTGTCGCGACCGGTGCGGCTGCTGCACCCGCGCCAGCCGGTCTACATCGTGCCGCGGCCAGGGGATCATGTGATCGTGGGTGCCAGCGAGATCGAGAGCGAAGACCGCTCGCCCGTGTCGCTGCGCAGTGCGGTGGAGTTGATGTCGGCGGCGCACAGCGTGCTGCCGGCGCTGGCCGAGGCCCGCATCGTGCGGCTGGACCGCAACCTGCGGCCGGCACTGCCGAACCACTTGCCGGCGCTTGATTGCCGCGATGGGCTGGTGCGCATCAACGGCTTGTTCCGGCATGGCTGGCTGCTGGCGCCGGCGCTGGTGGAGGATGCCTTGGCGGCGGTGGGGCTGGCCGCCGCGGCCGCCGAAGCGGGGCATGAGGAGGTACCCGCATGAATGCCGAGACAGGGCTAGTGATCAGGCTGGACGGCGCGCCGCACCTGCTGGCGCCGGGCACCTCGCTGGCGGCGCTGCTCCATGCACTGGGCCATGCCCCCGCGTCCGTGGGCACGGCCGTCAACGGCAGTTTCGTGGCGCGGGCGCAGCGCGAAGAGCGCCTGCTGCAGGCGGGCGACGAAGTGCTGCTGTTCCAACCCATCGTGGGAGGCTGAGAATCATGTCCACCGGCACCTTGCCGCCTCAAGCCACCGATCCCTGGTGTGTCGACGGCGTCACCCTCACGAGCCGCTTCTTGCTGGGCACGGCCGGCTACCCGTCGCCGCAGGTGCTGCGCGAGGCGATCACGGCCTCGAACACGCAAGTGGTCACGGTGGGCTTGCGGCGCGCGCTGGCCGCAGGCGGCGACAACGGTTTCATTGCCATCGTGCGCCAGGCGCTGGCCGAGCGCGGCGCGCGCCTGCTGCCCAACACGGCGGGCTGCCGCACCGCGCGCGAGGCCATCGAGCTGGCCCGGATGGCCCGCGAGCTGTACGACACCCCCTGGCTCAAGCTTGAGGTCATCGGCGATGAACACAGCCTGCACCCGGATCCCTTCGAGCTGGTGGAGGCCGCCCGCCAGCTGGTGCGCGAAGGTTTCATCGTCTGGCCGTATTGCACCGACGACCTGGTCACTTGCCGCCGCCTGCTGGATGCCGGCTGTGCCGTGCTGATGCCATGGGGCGCCCCCATCGGCTCCGGCCAGGGGCTGCTCAACCCGTTCGCGCTGCGCACGTTGCGCGAACGCCTGCCCGGGGCAACCTTGATCGTCGATGCCGGCCTGGGCGCGCCCTCGCATGCCGCGCAGGCCATGGAATTGGGCTTCGATGCCGTGCTGCTGAACTCGGCCGTGGCCCAGGCGCGCGATCCCGTGGGCATGGCCCATGGGTTCCGGCTGGCGGTGGAAGCGGGGCGGGCCGGCTGGCGATCGGGCGTGATGGCGCGGCAGGACTTTGCCGTGCCAAGCACGCCCGTCAGCGGCCAGCCGGTGCTGCTGGGGGGCCTTTCTTGATCCGCCGGCCCATCGTCTGGAGCATTGCCGGCACCGACAGCGGCGGTGGCGCAGGCCTTGCTGCCGATCTGCGCAGTGCCGATGCCTTTGGCGTGCACCTGTGCCCCGTGGTCGCGGCCGTGACGGCGCAGCACTCGCGGGCGGTGACGCGGGTGGAGCCGGTCAGCCCCGACTTGCTGGAAGCCCAACTGGCCGCATTGGAAGACGACATGCCGCCGCAAGCCATCAAGACCGGCTTGCTGGGCAGTGCCGACGCTGTGGCGACGGTGGCCCGCTGGGTGGACCGTTTGCGCCAGCGTGCGCCGGTGGCGCTGGTGGTGGACCCGGTGCATGCGGCCAGCACGGGCGCAGTGTTCGCGGACGACGCCACCGCGCGGGCCTACCGCGACCTGCTGCTGCCGCGCGCCAGCCTGCTGACACCCAATCGGCGTGAAGCCGCCTGGCTGCTGGGGCAGGCTGCGGCAGGGGGCCCCCGGCCGGTGCCGCAGCAGGCCCGCGCCTTGCGCGAGGCCGGGGCCTCGGCCGTTTGCATCACCGGCGGCGACAGTGCCGATCTGGATGGCCAGGTGCTGGACTGGCTGGACAGCCCGCATGCGGCGGGCTGGCTGGCGTCCGCGCGCATCGACACGCCGCATGTCCATGGCACCGGCTGCACCTTCGCCACTGCGGCGGCCTGTGCGCTTGCGCTGGGTTTCGTGGCGGCCGATGCGCTGGTGCTGGCCAAGATGGCCACCTCTCAGGCGCTGCGTTGCGGCGCGGCGGCGGGGCAGGGTGCCGGCCCGGTGCGTGCGCAGCCGGGTTTCGGTAATGACGCTGCGCTGTTGCCGCGGCTCTCATGGGGCGAACAGCCCCTCTTTACCGCCGCGAAGATGCCCTCTGTATCACGTCCCCTGGGGCTGTATGCCCTGGTGGACAGTGCGCAACGGGTGCGGCAGGTGCTGGAGGCGGGCGTGGGCACCGTGCAACTGCGCATCAAGGCTCCGGTGGCGTCGGCGGAGTTGCGCGAGGCGCTGCACACCAGCATCCTCGCCGCGCGTGCGGCCGGGGCCTTGCTGTTCATCAACGACCATTGGCAGCTGGCCCTGGAACTGGGGGCCGACGGCGTGCACCTGGGCCAGGAAGACCTGCTGGCCCTTGCCGACAGCGAGCGCGCCATGCTGGCGGCCAGCGGGCTGGCGGTCGGCATCAGCTCGCACAGCCTGTGGGAGTTATGCCGCGCCCGGAGCCTGGCGCCCCGCTATGTTGCGTGCGGTCCTGTCTGGCCCACTGCCACCAAGGCCATGCCTTGGCGGCCGCAGGGGCTGGAGAACCTGGCGTGGTGGTGCGCCATGGCGGGCGTGCCGGTGGTGGCCATTGGCGGCATTCTGGACCCGGCCCTGGCCGAGGCAGCCGCTGCGTGCGGTGCCGATGGAGTGTGCGTGGTGCGGGCGCTGGGCGACTCGCCTGCGCTCACCGTGCCATTGTTCCAGCGTGCCCTGGAGCATGCACGCGGGGCGCCAGCGGCAAAGCCGCCGGAACTGCCCTTGCCCAGCCTGGGAGAATGACAACCCCTCGTCCGATGAAACCATCGGACGACCCCTCAAAGGGATCCGGGCCGGCTTGGGAGCGGCCCGGCTGTCACGCTAGACGCGCTTGCGGTACTCGTGCGTGCGCGTGTCGATTTCGATGCGATCGCCCGTTTCCACGAAGATCGGCACGTTGATTTCCATGCCGGTGGCGAGCTTGGCGGGCTTGAGCACCTTGCCGGAGGTGTCGCCCTTGATGGCGGGCTCGGTGTAGATTACTTCGCGCACCAGCGACGTGGGCAGTTCCACGGAGAGCGCCTTGCCGTCATAGAACACCACCTCGGCCGGCATGCCGTCTTCCAGGTACTGGATCGCATCGCCCATGTTCTCGGCTTCGATGTCGTACTGGTTGTACTCCGTGTCCATGAACACGTACATCGGGTCGGCGAAGTAGGAGTAGGTGCACTCCTTGTGATCGAGCACGATCTGCTCCATCTTGTCGTCCGCCTTGTAGACCACCTCGGCGCCCGAGTTGGTGAGCAGGCTCTTGAGCTTCATGCGCACCGTGGCGGCATTGCGGCCCCCACGGCTGTATTCGGTTTTCAGCACGACCATCGGGTCCTTGCCCTGCATGATCACGTTGCCGGCGCGGATTTCCTGTGCGATTTTCATGTCAGTACTTGCCCCTTACTTGCCCTATAACCTGTTTGCCTCCGCTCGGAGGCCCTGTCGTGCAAAGCCCGCAATTCTAGCCACTTCGCGCTTGCAGCAACTTTGCGGCGAAGTGACGCAGTTCACTGCCCAGATCGGGTTGGTGTGCCCAGCATTGCGTTTGCCGCTGGGCGTGCTCCTGCCAGGTGGGGGAGGGCCAGGTGTTTTCCTGCAGCCGCGGCCTGTCGCCATCCAGCCCGTTCCAGTGCCAATGAGTCTGCCGGATCGTGGCCGCGAGCGAGGGGTGTGCGCCGGCCAGGTAGTGGTCCAGAAAGGCTGCCAGCTTGGGGCCATGGGCGCCGTCATGCTGAGGGTAGATGTGCCAGATGAACGGCTTGCCGGCCCATAAGGCCCGCACCAGCGAATCTTCGCCGCGCACGACGTTCAGGTCGGCCGCCCACAGCAGTTCGTCGAATTGCGGCTGCGACACAAACGGCAGGAACCGAACGCCGAGCGCGCCGCGTGTCGCTTGGGCTCCCGGCTGCGCATCGGCGCCCAGCCACCGCCCCACCTGTTGCGCGGCCGGACCCGGCATGACCCACAGCCGCGTGGGGGCGCGCTGCTGCGCCAGCGTCTCCAGCCACCCAGGGAGCGCCGGGTTGTCATAGCAAAACAGCAGTGCGGTGCGCATGCCGTCGTCCGGCTCGATGCCCAGCGCGTGCCGCAAGCGGGCCGGTTCGAAGCCTGCCTGCCGCGAAAGCAGGCCAGGTTCACGCAGCAACCCCCCCGTGCCGGCGGTAAAGCCCGGATAGAAAAACCATTTCGTCAAGCCGGCGCCCGGGCCGGACAACTGAGGCGAGGGCAGGCCGTGCGAGCGCCGGACAAAGCCCTCCGCGCTCAGGTATTCGAGGTTGATCCAGCCGGGCGCGGGTATACGCTGCGCCATGCGCTGCACAAACGGCGCCGGCGGGTCGCAGCCGAAGGCCTCAATCACCACGTCGCCGGGTGGCTCATCAGGTCCCGGGTCCCGCCAGGGCAGCACCCGCACGCCGGGCGCTCCCCCCGGCGCCATCCAGGCCAGCGCCCCGGGCTCGTCCACCCACAGGCGCACGGCGTCCCCGCGGGACGCCAGGTCGGCGGCCAGGCGCCAGCACACACCCAGGTCCCCGTGGTTGTCGATCACGCGGCAGAACACATCCCATAGTTGAGTCCTCACAGTGGCCCCAGGCAAGCTCGCAACGGCAGAATTGCACCATGGATCATCCAGGAGAGTCACTGAACACCCCTGCGGCCACGCCCGACGCGCAGGCCGCCGAGCGCCGCGAACACCTGCTGGCCGAGGTGGCCGCGCTGCCGGGCCTGCCAGGTGTGTATCGCTATTTCGACGCCGCCGGGCAGGTGCTCTACGTGGGCAAGGCGCGCAACCTGAAGAAGCGCGTCTCCAGCTATTTCCACAAAGACCACGGCGGCACGCGCATCGGCGCGATGGTGGCGCGCATCGTGAGGATGGAAACCACGGTCGTGCGCTCGGAGTCCGAGGCGCTGCTGCTGGAGAGCAACCTCATCAAGAGCCTGCAGCCGCGCTTCAACATCCTGTTCCGCGACGACAAGAGCTACCCCTACCTGAAGGTCGTGACGCACACCTACCCGCGGCTGGCGTACTTCCGCGGCGCGGTGGATCGGCGGCATCGCTACTTCGGTCCTTATCCGAACGCCTGGGCAGTGAAGGACTCGATCCAGTTGTTGCAAAAGGTGTTTCGCCTGCGTACTTGCGAAGACACGGTGTTCAACAACCGCACGCGGCCCTGCCTGCTGCACCAGATCCAGCGCTGCTCAGCGCCCTGCGTCAAGGCCATCAGCCCGCCGGCCTATGCGGCTGACGTCGCGAACGCCCAGCGCTTCCTGGAAGGCCAGACCCAGGAGGTGCTGGAGACGCTGCAGGCGCAGATGATGCGCCACGCCGACGAACTGGCCTTCGAGAAGGCCGCGCAGGATCGCGACCGCATCACGGCGCTCTCGAAGGTCTTGCACCAGCAGTCGGTGGACACCGGCGAGGACCGCGATGCCGACATCCTGGCCGCGCTGGTGCAGGGCGGCCGGGCCTGCGTCAACCTGGCCATGGTGCGTGGCGGGCGGCACCTGGGCGACCGGGCGTACTTCCCCTCGCACATCGAAGACGCAGTGGCGCTCACCGAGGCGCAGGCCGCCTTGGAAGCCGGCGATGAGGCTCACGACCGTCACAACCGGCCGGCCCCGGAGACGCAGGTGCTGGAAGCGTTCATCGCCCAGCACTACGTGGGGGCGGAGATTCCACCGGTGCTGGTGCTCAGCCATGCGGTGGACCGCGAACTCATCGCCGCGCTCAGCCAGCAGACGCAGCGGCGCATCCAGGTGGTGTTGCAGCCGCGCGAGCAGCGCCGCGCCTGGCTGGACATGGCGGTGCGGGGCGGTGAACTGGCGCTGGGCCGCCTGCTGGCCGAAGAAGGCTCGCAGCAGGCCCGCACGCGCGCGCTGGTGGAGGCCTTGGACTTGGCGCCCGAGAGCCTGGACAGCTTCCGCATCGAGTGCTTCGACGTCAGCCACACGGCCGGCGAAGCCACCCAGGCGTCTTGCGTGGTGTTCGACGAGCACCGCATGCAGAACGCACAGTACCGGCGCTACAACATCACCGGTGTGACGGGAGGTGATGATTTCGCGGCCATGCGCCAGGTGCTGACGCGCCGATACGCCAAGCTGGTGGAGGCCGCCCAGCAGGGCGAGGCCAGGCTGCCCGACCTGGTGCTGATCGACGGCGGCCGTGGCCAGGTGCAGGTGGCTCGTGAAGTGTTCGAGGCACTGGGCCTGGACGTGTCGCTGATCGTGGGCGTCGAGAAAGGCGAGGGCCGCAAGGTGGGCCTGGAGGAACTGGTGTTCGCCGATGGCCGCGACAAGATCTACCTTGGCCACGAGTCTGCCGCCTTGATGCTGGTGGCGCAGATCCGCGACGAGGCGCACCGTTTTGCGATCACTGGCATGCGGGCCCGGCGGGCCAATGCACGCACCGGCGGCAGCAAACTCGAAGACGTGGGCGGCGTGGGGCCCAAGAAGCGTGCGAAACTCCTGCAACGCTTCGGCGGGATACGGGGTGTGGCGGCAGCCAGCGTGGATGATCTGGCCACCGTGGATGGCATCTCAAGAGAACTCGCCGAGGAAATTTACCGTGTGCTCCACTGATCAGCCCAAAGCCCCTTGCTTGCGCAGCGCACGTCGTGTGCCGCTTGGGCTGTTCGCCGCCTTCATGGCGGCTGCGCTGGCGGGCGGATGTGCCGCGCCGCCGGTGGCGCCCGCGGTGCCTGCACAAGCCGCCCGTGCTGATGCGGCAAGCCCGGTCGCCAACCCACCCACGAACCCGGTCCGCGTGGCCCCTGCGCCGCGGCCCGGCCGTGCGGCCTCCACCGCCCGCAACTGGGAGGAATATCGCGTGCAAGTGGGCCGTCGAATCGTCGAAGCCAACCCGCAATTGACCTACACCGGTGCCGTGCCGGAGCCCTTGCTGGCCATTCCGGTGCTGGAGGTGGAACTCAACAGCGATGGCAGCATCCGCGCCATCGACGTGTTGCGCCAGCCCAGCCAGGCGCGTGACACCACCCAGCTGGCGATTGACGCGGTCCGGCGTGCCGGGCCGTTTGACAGCGTGGCCCATTTGCCGCGGCCCTGGAAGTTCGCGGAATCCTTCCTCTTCAACGACGACAGGCGCTTCAAGCCGCGCTCGCTGGATGTCCGCTAGCCCCACCCCCGGCGGACGCGTGCTGCTCACCCTGCCCACCCTGCTGACCCTGGCAAGGATCGTCTCGATCCCCGTGCTCGTGGGCATCTTCTATCTGCCGTGGGATGGCGCCACCCGCAACCTGCTGGCCACGGTCCTCTTCATCCTGGTGGCGGTGACCGATTGGCTCGACGGCTACCTGGCTCGCAAGCTCAACCAGACCTCCGCGTTCGGCGCCTTCCTGGACCCGGTGGCCGACAAGTTCCTAATCTGCGCGGCCCTGATGATCCTGCTGAAACTGCACCGCGTGGACGCACTGGTGGCGCTCGTCATCGTCGGCCGCGAGATCGCCATCTCGGCCCTGCGCGAGTGGATGGCGCAAATTGGCGCGTCCCGCAGCGTGGCCGTGCACATGGCCGGCAAGGTCAAGACCGTGGTGCAGTTCGTGGCGATCCCTTTCCTGCTCTACGACGGCGTGCTGTTCGGCATCATGGACACGCGCATCTGGGGCACCGGGCTCATCTGCGTGGCGGCCGTGCTCACGATCTGGTCGATGATTTATTACCTGCGGCGCGCGCTGCCGGAGATTCGTGCCAAAGCCCGCTGAGGCCGTTGCCGCGCTACCGCGCGACGACTTTTCGCACTGGGCGCGCGCCATGCCCCTGGTCTTCGTGCTGGTCTGGAGCACCGGCTTCGTGGTGGCGCGCTACGGTATGCCGCATGCCCCGCCGATGCGCTTCCTGGCCTTGCGCTACCTGCTCTCGGTGCTGTGCTTTTGCGTCTGGATTGCCTGGGTCCGTGCGGCTTGGCCCCGCACACCGCGGCAGTGGGGCCATCTGGCGCTCACCGGGGTGCTCATGCATGCGGGTTACCTGGGCGGTGTCTGGGCGGCTGTCAAGCACGGCATCGGCGCGGGCACGGTGGCGCTGATTGTGGGCTTGCAGCCGCTGCTGACGGCGCTGTGGGTCAATGCCCGGGCGCGCGACAGCCAGGTGACCGGCCGCCAATGGCTGGGCTTGTCGCTGGGGCTGGCCGGCTTGTTGCTGGTGGTGTGGCACAAGCTGGGTGCCGGTGAGCTGAGTGCCGCCAACCTGATTCTGGCGCTCGGGGCCCTGGCCAGCATCACTGTGGGCACGCTCTACCAGAAGCACTTCGTGGCGCCTTGCGACGTGCGCACGGCCAACACCGTCCAGTTGCTGGCGGCCTTGCTGGTGACGCTGCCCTTCGCGCTGCTGGAGACCGAGCCCATCGTGCTGCATGTCGAACTGGTGGGGGCCATGGCCTGGTCGGTGCTGGTGTTGACGTTGGGCGGCAGTTCGCTGCTGTACCTGCTCATCCAGCGCGGTGCGGCGACCCGCGTCACCAGCCTGCTCTACCTCGTGCCGCCTTGTACCGCGGTGCTGGCCTGGGGCTTGTTTGGCGAGGCCTTGACGATCGAGGCCGTGGGCGGCGTGCTCATCACGGTGGCCGGCGTGGCGCTGGTCGTGCGCGAACCGGCGGTGCCGCGCGGGTGAGTCCGTTGTTCGATGGTTTCGAACAATTCGTCGTGCCGGTGCAGGGCGCCCGCATTGCGGTGCGCGTGGGTGGGCAAGGGCGGCCGCTTCTGCTTCTGCATGGGCATCCGCAGACCCAGGCGATGTGGCATGCCGTGGCGCCTGCGCTGGCGCAGCGGTTCCGCGTCGTGGCCATGGACCTGCGCGGGTACGGCGACTCCTCGCGTCCGCCCTCCGACGAGCGGTATGAGCCCTACAGCAAGCGCGCCATGGCAAGCGACGCGTTGCAGGTGATGGCCCATCTGGGCCATGCGCAGTTCGATGTCTGCGCCCATGACCGCGGGGCCCGTGTGGCCCATCGGTTGGCCCTGGACCATGCCCTGCAGGTGCGCCGTTTGCTGCTGCTGGACATTGCACCCACGCTGGCGATGTACCGCCAGACCCATGAGGCCTTTGCGCGCGCCTACTGGCACTGGTTCTTCCTCATCCAGCCGGCGCCTTTGCCGGAGCGCTTCATCGAGGCCGATCCGGTGCGCTATGTGCATGAGGTCATGGGCCGCCGCCACGCCGGCCTGGCAGCGTTTGCGCCGCAGGCACTGGCCGAGTATGAGCGCTGCATCGCGCTGCCCGGCACCGCGCATGCCCTCTGCGAAGACTATCGCGCGTCGGCCGGCATCGACCTGGCGCATGACGAGGCCGACCTGCGCGCCGGCCGCAAGCTCACAGTGCCGCTGCGTGTGCTGTGGGGTGCCCAGGGCGTGGTGGGCCGTTGCTTCGATGTGTTGGCCCTGTGGCGCGAGGTGGCGCAGCAGGTGAGCGGCCGCGCGCTCGACTGCGGGCACTACATTGCCGAAGAACGGCCGGCCGAGCTGCTGGACGAGATCCACACCTTTTTATCCGAGGATGATTGACATGACCACCCATCGAATCGCAGTCATCGCCGGCGACGGCATCGGCACCGAGGTCATGCCCGAAGGCCTGCGTGTGCTCGACGCCGCGGCACGCAAATTCGGCATCTCTCTGCAGGTGGATGAGTTCGACTTCGCGTGCTGGCCCTACTACGAAAAACACGGCCAGATGCTGCCCGACGATTGGCGTGACCGCATCGGCGGCCATGACGCCATTCTGTTCGGCGCGGTGGGCTGGCCGCAGAAGATCCCTGACCACATCTCGCTGTGGGGCTCGCTGCTCAAGTTCCGCCGCGAGTTCGACCAGTACGTCAACCTGCGGCCGGCGCGGCTGATGCCCGGCATCCGCTCGCCGCTGGTAGACCGCCAGGGCCGCCCGCGCGAAGCCGGGGCCATCGACATGATGATCGTGCGCGAGAACACCGAGGGCGAGTATTCCAACATCGGCGGGCGCATGTACGAAGGCACCGAGCGCGAGATCGTGGTCCAGGAAACCGTGATGTCGCGCGTGGGCGTGGACCGCGTGCTGAAGTACGCCTTCGAGCTGGCCCGCACGCGGCCACGCCGCAAGCTCACCTCGGCCACCAAGTCCAACGGCATCTCCATCACCATGCCGTTCTGGGACGAGCGGGTGCAGGCGATGGCCAAAGCGTATCCAGATGTGAGTGTGGACCAGTACCACATCGACATCCTGACCGCGCATTTCGTGCAGCGTCCCGAGGTGTTCGACGTGGTGGTGGCGAGCAACCTGTTCGGTGACATCCTGTCCGACCTGGGGCCTGCATGCACCGGCACCATCGGCATTGCACCGTCTGCAAACCTCAACCCCACGCGCGAGCACCCGTCGTTGTTCGAACCCGTGCATGGGTCGGCCCCCGACATTGCCGGCCGGGGCCTTGCCAACCCCATCGGGCAGATCTGGTCCGTGGCCATGATGCTGGACTTCCTGGGGCACCGGCCTGCGCATGATTCGATCGTGGCAGCCATCGAGGCCATGCTGGAGCGCGGCAGTGCAGCGCCACGCACGCCGGACCTGGGTGGAAACGCGAATACGGCTGACCTGGGTCAAGCCATTGCCAGCTCGCTTGGCAGCTAGTCAGCAACGGGGTTGGTGCACCATCGCACAGCGAGTGCACGTGCAGCCTGTTGCATCAGCACACCCGGGCTGCACAAGCATGTGTCAAACGTCAACAGAGGGGCTTGCGAGCACGTCGTCCTCCTCGCGAATGTGCATAGAATGCCCCTCCCGCGGTTGACACCGCGCGACGGCCCGGCTGTAATCATCCGCGCGTTGTCTGACCTACCAAGTGCCGTCCAAATGAGGCTCTCCAAATGCGGCGGATCAACGCTCGGTGCAGGCCCATCCCACTCCACATGCGATGCCAATCAGTGATGCCAAACAGCGATCCCAACACCGTCGAGACACCAGATAGAGAGGGGACACCTTCGTGAACAAGACAGAATTGATCGAGCACATCGCCAACCAGGCAGACATCTCCAAAGCTGCTGCCACTCGAGCGCTGGATGCCGTCGTTGGCGGGGTGACGAAATCGCTCAAGAAGGGCGAGAGCGTGTCTCTCGTGGGCTTCGGCACCTTTTCGGTGAGCAAGCGCGCAGCACGGAGTGGGCGCAATCCTCGTACCGGCGCCACCATCAAGATCAAGGCGGCCAAGGTCCCCAAATTCAGGCCCGGCAAGGCCCTGAAGGATTCCGTGAACTGAAGCCCGGAGCCTCCGGCATCTGGCTGCACGGTCACCGGCAACATCAACTTGATTGCCGGGTGCTTAGCTCAGTTGGTAGAGCGGCGCCCTTACAAGGCGTAGGTCGGGAGTTCGAGCCTCTCAGCACCCACCATCCTGCGCGCAGGCTCAGCCTGCGCTCCGCGGGATTGCCCGGCCGGGGACGGCGTTATGATCCCGGCCCGAAGGGGCAAGCCGGATACTTCCTGCACCGGGCGCACGGCGTCCAGGCCTGCAGGAGTTCCATCGGTGTTTTCAACGAGGCGGACCACGGTTCGCCTCTTTCGCTTCTGCATGAGCCCGCATCCGGCCGCATGGCGGCTGGGTGGTGCGGGCCTGCAGCTGCCTGAGGATTGTCGATGTTCGAGTTCGTTCGCACGCATACCAAGCTCCTGCAGTTCATGCTGGTGCTGCTGATCTTTCCGTCGTTCGTGTTCTTCGGCGTGCAGGGCTATCAGCGTTTCTACGAGGGTGGCGCCCAAAGCGTGGCCAAGGTCGGGGGCCTGGAGATCACCCAGGCCGAATGGGACACCGCCCACCGCAACCAGGTCGAGCGTGCCCGGGCGCAGATGCCGGGGCTGGACGCGAAGTTCTTCGACAGCCCTGAGATGAAGCAACAGGTGCTGGAGGGTCTGGTGCGCGAGCGTGTGCTGCTGTATGCCGCGCAGACGCAGAACCTGATGCCCAGCGACGAGCAGGTCAAGCGCAGCTTCATCTCCGATCCCCAATACGCTGCGTTGCGCAACCCGGACAACTCGCTGCGCAAGGAATTGCTTGGGCTGCAAGGCATGAGCAGTGAGCAGTTCATGCGCATGCTGCGGCAGGACATCGCCACGCGGCAGGTGACCGGGCCCATCACGGGTTCTGCTGTCGCTCCGGCCAGTGCGGCCAGCGCGGCGCTGGATGCGATGTTCCAGCAGCGCGAGGTGCAACTGGCCAAGTTCGAAACCAAGGATTTTTCGGCTGCCGTGACGGTGAGCGATGCCGAGATCCAGGCCTACTACAACGACCCCGCCAACGCGGCGCAATACACCGCGCCGGAGAGCGCATCGATCGAATACGTGGTGCTGGATCTTGAGGCGATCAAGCGCACCGTCAGTGTCAGCGAAGACGACCTGAAGAAGTTCTACAACGAGAACCTGCCGCGCTACAAGGTGACCGAAGAGCGTCGAGCCCGGCACATCCTCATCAAGGCGGACAAGAAGGCCTCTGCGGAAGAGCGTGCCAAGGCGCGGGCGAAGGCCGAAGCCGTGCTTGCGCAGGTGCAGAAGAGCCGGGCTGCCTTTGCCGAGATTGCCAAGAAGGAGTCGCAGGACGAAGGCTCTGCGGCCACGGGCGGCGACCTCGACTACTTCGGCCGCGGTGCCATGACCAAGCCCTTCGAGGATGCTGCGTTCTCCATGAAGAAGGGCGACCTGAGCGGCATTGTCGAATCGGAATATGGGTTCCACATCATCGAACTCACCGACGCCCGGGGCGGCGAGCAGCGCAGCCTGGAATCCGTGCGGGCCGAGATTGCAGAAGAGGTCAAGCGCCGGCAGGCCCAGGCCCGGTACGCGGAGGCCGCCGAAACCTTTTCCAACACGGTCTATGAGCAGGCTGACAGCCTGGCGCCGGTGGCCGAAAAGCTGAAGCTCGAGGTCAAGAAGGTGCCTCGCCTGACCCGCGCACCAGCCCCCGGGGCCCAGGGGCCTCTGGCCAGCGCCAAGTTCCTGGATGCGCTGTTCAAGCCCGAGAGCTTGAGCAGCAAGCGCAATACCGAGGCTGTCGACGTCGGGTCCAATCAACTGGCGGCCGGCCGCGTGCTTGAGTACACCCCAGCCCGCAAGCTGGCCCTGGCCGATGTGCGGGAGCAGGTGAAGGGTGCCGTCAGCGCGCGCAAAGCGGCTGAGGCGGCACGGGCGCAAGGCGTTGCCAAGCTGGCCGAATGGCGCAAGACCCCGGATGCCGCGACATTGCAGCCGGCAGTGCTGATCTCGCGAGCCCAGGTGCAAAACCTGCCGCGCACGGTAATCGATGCCGTGCTGCGCGAGTCGGCCGACAAGTTGCCCGCCTGGGTGGGCGTGGACCTGGGCGCGCAAGGCTATATGGTGGCCAAGTTGACCAAGGTCACGGGCCCGGACGAGAGCCTGTTCAAGGCCGATCCGCAGCGTGGCCGCAGCCAGTACGCGCAAGCCTGGGGTGCGGCGGAAGAGCAGGCCTACCAGGCCGCGCTGCGCGAGCGGTTCAAGGTCAAGATCACCGGCCATGCCACCGCAGCCGATTCCGTTGAAAGCGGGGCGTCCGCGGTGAAGTGAGCTGTCATCGGCACCTTGCAGGCCCCCGGCCTGCAAGGACAGGCCGTATAATCTTTTGCTTCTTGGTGGCTGTAGCTCAGTTGGTAGAGTCCCAGATTGTGATTCTGGTTGTCGTGGGTTCGAGCCCCATCAGCCACCCCAAGTTTTCTCTCGTTTGCAAGTAAAAAAGCCGGGCCCGCTTAAAAGCGGGCCCGGCTTTTTTCATGGGTGCATGGATTGTTGAAACCGGGCACTCGGCCGGTGCCGGGCCGCCCACTCTCAACCTTTCAGACCAGCCCGTGTTTGCTGGCCAGCACCGCTGCCTCGGCCCGGCTGGAGACGTTGAGCTTCTTGTAGATCGATTTAATATGGTCGTTGACCGTGAACCACTTGATGCCCATCAGGCTCGCGATCTCCTTGATCGTGAAGCCTTTGCTCAGGTAGGTCAGCACCTCGTTCTCTCGCGGGGTGAGGCGTTCGTATTCAGGGGCTGCCTGCTGCTGCCCAGGATCGATGGGCACCGGCCGGGTGACTCCGAAGCCGCTGGTGTTGAATCCACTGGTGTTGAACGCGGTGTTGCCGAAGTCCAGCGTGCCGGGGCTGGACAGCGTGCTGGGTGCATCGCTGCCGCGGAAATGGCTCAGCAGGCGCCGGGCGATGGCAGGCGACAGGGGCGGCTGGCCGCGCACGATCTTCTGCAGTTCCTCCACCAGGACCTCGAAGCGGTCTTCCTTGAGCAAGTAGCCGTCGGCACCGCATTGCAGGGCGGGGAACAGGTGATCGTCGTCGGAATACAGCGTGGTGACGATCTTCGTGGCGGGGTAGCCCGTGAGCTCTGCCAGCAATTCCAGGCCATTGCCATCGGGAAGCTCAAGATCCGTGAGCACGAGCCTGAAGCTTTGGCCCGCAGGCCCGCCGCGGTGTTCGGGGCGGGCCAGGCTCAGCGCGCGCCGGGCAGATTCCAGGTCGCCAGCTTCGGTGACCGAGATCTCGTCACTGAAACTGTCGTGCACCACCCGCACGAGAAAATTCCTCGCGACCGGGTTGTCCTCGACGATCAGCACACGAATGGCCATGGCTCAGGGCAGCTGTCTTGCCGGTTGGGGGCAGAAAAAACCGACTCGATTATGTCGTGGCGGCCCGGCGGTTTGCGGATTGCCTCACGCGCATTCAAGGGGGCAGGCGCTCCCTGCGATGGCCAAAAGTCACTTGCAAACTCCTCCACCCGCTTGGCGGGTGGTGCTGGTACGCAGGCGCCGGGTGCTCACATCTTTCAGGCTGCAAGCACAAGTTTCCCGCGCACCTGGCGCTGCCCCATCAGGTCGAAGGCTTTCAGCAGGTCTTGCATCGGCAGCACCTGGTCGATGACGGGCTTGATCTTGCCTTCCGCATACCAGGCGGCCAGCTGGCCCAGGGCCTGCGCATTGCGCGCCGGTTCGCGCCGCGCAAACTCACCCCAGAACACGCCCACGATGGACGCACCCTTCAGCAGCGCCAGGTTCAGCGGCAGCGCCGGGATGCGGCCTTGCGCAAAGCCGATCACCAGGTAGCGGCCGCGCCATGCCATGGAACGAAAGGCCGGCTCGGCCAGGTCGCCGCCCACGGGGTCGTAGATGACGTCGGGGCCGCGGCCTTCGGTGAGGCTCTTCAGGCGTTCGCGCAGGTCTTCGGTGGCGTAGTTGATGGTGGCGTCCGCGCCCAGTTCGCGACACAGCGCGCATTTGACGTCGCTCGATGCGGCGGCGATCACGCGGGCGCCGGTGGCCCGGGCGATCTGGATCGCCGCGGTGCCCACGCCCCCGGCCGCGCCCAGCACCAGCACGGTTTCGCCGGCCTGCAAGGCGGCCCGGTCGATGAGCGCGTGGTGGCTGGTGCCGTAGGTGCAGATGAAAGCGGCTGCATGGTCCAGTGCAAAACCCGCCGGCACCGGCATGACGAGCGCGGCATCGACACAGGCATGCGTGGCAAAGGCGCCCAGCCCGCCGAAAGAGGCCACCGCCATGCCGGGCTTGAGCCGCGTCACACTGGAGCCCACCGCCTCCACCACGCCGGAGAACTCGCTGCCGGGCACAAAAGGCAGGGGCGGCTTCATCTGGTACTTGTTCTGCACGATCAGCAGATCGGGAAAGTTCAGCGCAGCAAAACGGATCGCCACGCGCACTTCGCCCGGCTGGGGCTCGGGGGTGGGCCTTTCCACCCAGTTCAGGGCCTGCGGGCCGATGGGGTTGTCACAGAGCCAAGCGTGCATCGTGGATCCTCGGGGCAGCCAAAGATGCGAAGGGTACAACCTCTCAGCCGACGCCGGGCCGCCCCAAGGCGGCTGAGAACCCGCTTGGCGGGTGGCACCGGTACTCCGGTGCCGGGTGCCCACAGCTCGGGGGTTCGCAGCGCTCCATGCCTACCCCTGGCAAGGGGGTTGCTCTCTACAATGCGGCCATGCGCATTCTCGTGACGAACGACGATGGCTACCTGGCCCCGGGTCTTGAAGTGTTGGCTCGCGTGGCACGCGAGTTCGGCGACGTCGAGGTGATCGCCCCGGAGCAGAATGCCAGCGGCACCTCCAATTCCCTGACCTTGCACCGGCCGCTATCGGTGCGCACGGCGGCCAATGGCTTCCGCTACGTCAACGGCACCCCATCTGATGGCGTGCACGTGGCGCTCACCGGGTTGCTGGACCCGCTGCCCGACCTGGTGCTCTCCGGCATCAACAACGCCGCCAACATGGGCGACGACACCATTTACTCCGGCACGGTGGCCGCCGCCATGGAGGGCTACCTGTTCGGCCTGCGGTCCATTGCGTTCTCGCTGGCCGACAAGGGCTGGGGCCATCTCGACCGCGCCGGCGAGGTGGTGCGCGAGGTCCTCAAGCGGGTCGTGCGGCCGCACGACAAAACCGCCGGGCCGGCCTGGCTGCTCAATGTGAACATCCCCCCTCGCGCGGATGCGGGCGAACTGGGCTATCGCATCACGCGGCTGGGGCGCCGGCATGCCAGCGAGGCCGTGATCCGCCAGGTCAGCCCGCGCGGCGAGACCATCTACTGGATCGGCCCGGCCGGCGATGCCCGCGAGGCTGGGGAGGGCACCGACTTCCACGCCGTGGCATCCGGGTACGTGTCGATCACGCCGCTGCAAGTCGATCTCACCGACCATGCGGCCCTGCCGTCCTGGTCGGATTGGCTCAAGCCGGATGGATTCAAGCCGGATGGACTCAAACATTCGGGCGATTGACCCCCGGCCCTCCTGATGAGCAGCGATCCCCACACACCACGCCCCCGCCGTTTCCCGGCCACGCTGAGCCACCTGGCGCCTGCCGCGCCGCCTCGCCGCACGGTGACGCAGCAGCCAGGCCCTGTCGCGCCAAGAGGCGTGGGCATGGATTCCGCGGCGGTCCGTGCCCGCATGGTGCAGCGGCTGCGCGCACAAGGCTGTACTGACGAACTGGTGCTGCAAGCGCTTGACCAGGTGCCCAGGCACCTGTTCGTCGACACGGCGCTGGCGCCACAGGCCTACGAAGACACCAGCCTGCCCATCGGCCTGGGCCAGACGATCTCCAAACCGTCGGTCGTGGCCCGCATGCTGGAATTGCTGCGTGCCGGCCGTGGCAGCGCACCCTTCAAGCGGATGCTGGAGATCGGCACCGGCTGCGGCTACCAGGCCGCCGTGCTGTCCTTGCTGGCCCGGCAGGTGTTTTCGGTCGAACGCCTGCGCCCGCTGCACGACAAGGCGCGCGAGAACCTGGCGCCCATCCGCCCGGCGCACCTGCGGCTCATCTATGGTGACGGCCGCCTGGGCCACCCGCCCAATGCCCCCTACGACGCCATCATTTCGGCGGCGGGGGCTGATGCCGTGCCCGAGGCGTGGGTCGAGCAGCTGGCGCCGGGTGGCCGCCTGGTGGCCCCGGCGCTGGATGCCTCCGGCTCGACGCAGGTGCTGGTGGTGATTGATCGATTCGAGGACGGACGCATTGCCCGCAGTCTTCACGAAAGCGTGCGGTTCGTCCCCTTAGAATCGGGTGTCGATTGACACCCGGTACGCGACATGTTTGGTTACTCACGTTTTGTGTCTTCCGCCTGCAGTGTTGCGGCCGCTCGCGTGATCGTGACCGGCCTGATCGTGGGTCTGTCGGCGTGTTCATCGCAACTGCATCGTGCCCCGGTGGAAGACCGGGCCATCGGCGGACGCGCTCCACAGCCGTTCACGCCGCCAGCGGGTACCACGCCCACCACCACCGCCAAGGCTGATGCTCCATCCCGTCCGGCGCCCAGGGCGCAGGCCCCCGTGGTGGACGCAGCAGACAACACCGACAGCGCCGGCAAGCCCGGCTTCTATACCGTCAAGGCCGGCGACACGCTGTTGCGCGTGGCCCTGGAAACCGGGCAGAACTGGCGCGACATCCAGCGTTGGAACTCCCTGGACAACGCCCACGTGCTGCAGGTGGGCGAAGTGCTTCGCGTGGTTCCGCTGAACCAGGACCCAGGCGCTGTCGTGACCCGCGCCGTGGCGTCGTCCGGCGGCGTGGCCGAGCCCAGGTCTTCCGAGTCGTCCTCCAGGGTGCCGCTGGCCGCCACCGCGCCATCGTCGGTCGTGCCCACCGCCGTGCCGGTGCTGGCACCGGCTGCCGCGGCGGCCGCCACTGCGGCCACGGCCAGCACGGCGTTGCCTGGCCAGGGGGGCAACTCGGGTACCACGCCTTCCGGCGATGAAGACCTGGGCTGGATCTGGCCCGCCGACGGGGCCGTGATCGCGGTCTTCGACGAGGCGCGCACCAAGGGCATGCTGATCGGTGGCAATGCGGGCGATTCCGTGGTGGCTGCCGCAGATGGACGGGTGGTGTACTCCGGATCCGGCTTGCGCGGCTACGGCAATCTGGTCATCATCAAGCACAACAACACGTACCTCACCGCCTACGCCCACAACAAGACCTTGCTGGTGCGGGAGGATCAGCCGGTCAAGCGCGGGCAGAAGATTGCCGAGATGGGCTCCACCGATGCACAGCGCGTCCAGTTGCACTTCGAGGTGCGCAAGCAAGGCAAGCCGATCGATCCTGCGCGCGTGCTTCCGCCGCGCTAACCGCGCCAGGCAGTGAGGTCACGTGGTCGACAAACGCCTTCACACTGCCGCGCAAGACCCAGACGCCATTGCCCTGTCTGGATCCAGCTTCGACGGACGTGCCATCGATGCCCCTGTGCTGCCGGAGCGGGCCGAGCGGGATGCCTCGGACCTCACGATCGGGGCGCTGGACGCCACCGACACGCTGCAAACCTATCTGCGTGAAATCCGCCGGGCGCCCTTGATGACGCCCGAGCAGGAGTACGAAACTGCCACGCGCGCGCGCGCGGGCGACTTCAGTGCCCGCCAGTCGATGATCGAGCGCAACCTGCGGCTGGTGGTGAGCATCGCCAAGAACTATCTGGGTCGCGGCATGCCGCTCACCGACCTCATCGAGGAAGGCAACCTGGGCCTGATGCATGCCATCAGCAAGTTCGAGCCTGCGCGGGGGTTCCGGTTCTCCACCTATGCCTCGTGGTGGATACGCCAGAGCGTGGAGCGTTCGATCGTGCACCAGGCGCGCCTGGTGCGCTTGCCGGTGCATGTGGTGCGGGAGTTGAACCAGGTGCTCAAGGCACGCCGTGCGCTGGAGACGGCCTCGGCGCACGAGTCGCCGGGGCGGCCGGTGCGCGTAGAGGACATCGCGCATGCAGTGGGCCGTCCGTCCGTCGAGGTGGAAGAGTTGCTTCGGTTCGCGGAGTTGCCCGCGTCGTTGGATGCGCCGCTGGAGCGCGACCACTCCGAGTCGATGATCGAGATGGTGGCCGACGAGCATGCATCCGACCCCGTGGGCCTGACACTCAGCCACGAGGTGGAGCAGTTGCTGGACCACGGCCTGCATGCCCTGAGCGAACGCGAGCGCGAGGTGCTGGCCGGGCGCTATGGCCTGGGCGACCGCGAGCCGGAAACGCTGGAGGTGCTGGCCGTGCGGCTCAGCCTCACGCGTGAGCGTATCCGCCAGATACAGCAGGAAGCATTGCTCAAGCTCAAGCGACGTATGCTGCGCCACGGCGTAGATCGGAACTCGGTGTTTTGAGCGTCCCAGACGGCGCGACGCACCGTCCATCCCCAAGAATTTCACAGAGGAGTGGCTATTGGCTTGGCCCGTGCTTGTCTTTGATATCGAAACCGTGCCCGATCTGGCGGGCTTGCGCGCCATGCGCGGCGCCGACGCGTCGCTGGATGATCACGCGGTCTATGAAGAATGGCGCAGCGAGCGTGCGAAAGAAGAGAAGTCCGACTTCCTGCCGCATTACCTGCAGCGCGTGCTGGTGATCTCCTGCGTGTTCCGCAATGCCGAAGGCCTGCGCGTGCATTCGTTCGTCGACCGCGAGTCTGCCGACGGTGCCAGCCAGGAAGGCAAGATCATCCAGACCTTCTTCAACACCATCGAGAAGCATGTGCCTCAGCTCGTGAGCTGGAACGGCGGCGGCTTCGACCTGCCCGTGCTGCACTACCGCGGCCTCAAGCATGGCGTGGTGGCAAGCAAGTACTGGGACATGGGCGACGGCGGCGACCACGACAGCCGCGAGTTCAAGTGGAACAACTACATCGGCCGCTATCACATGCGGCACCTGGACCTGATGGACCTGCTGGCCATGTACCAGCCGCGCGCCAGTGCGCCGCTGGACACCCTGGCCAAGCTGTGTGGCTTCCCGGGCAAGCTGGGCATGGACGGCTCCGCCGTGTATGGAGCCTACCGGGCCGGCCAGCTGGAAGACATCCGGCGCTATTGCGAAACCGACGTCATGAACACCTATCTGCTGTACTGCCGCTTCCAGAAGATGCGCGGCGGCTTTACCGAGGCCGAATACGGCCAGGAAATCGAGTTCGTGCGCGGCGCGCTGGAGGCCCTGGCGGGCGAGCGCGAGCCGCATTGGCGCGAGTACCTGGACGCCTGGGCCCGATGAGCATGTGCCTCCGCAGTTTGCGCCGGACGCCGGCCTCCGCATGAAGGGCTTTTCGTGGATACGCCGGTCGCCGCGCCGGGTGGCTGTCAATCTGGCCTTGCAAGGCGGTGGTGCGCATGGGGCCTTCACCTGGGGCGTGCTGGACCGCCTGCTGGAAAGCGGCTGCATCGACGTGGCCGCGCTCAGCGGCACCAGTGCCGGTGCCATCAACGCGGTGGTGCTGGCGCATGGGCTGGCCCAGGGCGGGCTGACAGGCGCACGCGAGGCGCTCGACCGGTTCTGGACCGCACTCGGCACCCAGGCGCCCAAGGGCCTGACCATGGGCGATGGCGATGGCCTGCGGTTCACGCCCATGGCACGCTGGTTCATGAATATGAGCCAGTTCGTCTCGCCCTACGATGCCAACCCGCGGGGCGTGAATCCGCTGCGCGACATGCTGGCGAAGCAGGTGGACTTTGACCGGCTGCGCGTGTCTGACGATGTGCCGGTGTTCGTGGCGGCCACGAATGCCAACACCGGGCGCCTGCGCCTCTTCAGCGGCCAGGAACTGAGCCTCGAGGCTGTGCTGGCCTCCACCTGCCTGCCGGCCATGCACCATGCGGTGGAGATCGACGGCGAACCCTACTGGGATGGCGGCTACTCGGCCAACCCGGCGGTGTTTCCACTGCTCGAAGCCAACCGCGCCCGTGACACGATGCTGGTGCTGCTGAGCCCCTTGCACCATGGCAGCACCCCGCGCAGCACCGCCGAGATCCGTGAGCGGGCGCAGGACATCGCGTTCGACAATACCTTCCTGCGCGAGATGCACATGCTGGCCCACGTGCGCGCACTGGCTGCCCAATCGTGGCTGCGCGGGCAGTTCGAGAACCGCATCATGAACGCGCACTTCCACATGATCGAGGACTCCGAAAACCTGGGCTCGCTGGACGGCGCCACGCGGCTGATGGCGCACAGCTCGTTCCTGGAGCGCCTGCGCGAGGACGGCCGCGCCTGCGCCACCACGTGGCTGGAGACGCATGCGGCCACGCTGGGCCGCTCATCCAGCGTGGACCTGCAGACCACTTTCGGTTGAGGGGCTGAGAGCACCGGGCCCCGGGGTACCGGGGCCACCCGCCGAGCGGGTGGCCAGCCGCCTTGGGGCGGCCCGGCGCCGGCTGAGCCTGTGCAGTGATCGGCTTGGCCCGGATAATCCGCGCCATGTCAGAGAACATTGAATGGCTCAAGGTCGAATCCCTGGACCTGGAGGCGCAAGGCGTGGCGCACAACGCCGCCGGCAAGGTGGTCTTCATCGACGGTGCCTTGCCCGGCGAAGAAGTGCAGATGGTCGTGGCCCGGCGCAAGAACCAGTGGGAGCAGGGCAGCCTCACCGCGCTGCGACGCGAAAGCTCGCAGCGCGTGCGCCCGGCCTGCCCGCACTTTGGCCTGCACCCCGGGGCCTGCGGCGGCTGCAAGATGCAGCACCTGCACCCTGCGGCACAGGTGGCGGTGAAGCAGCGCACGCTGGAGGACGACCTGTGGCACCTGGGCAAGGTCAAGCCTGAGTGCCTGCTGCGTGGCATCGAAGGGCCCGCCTGGGGCTACCGCTACCGCGCGCGCCTGTCGGTGCGCTGGGTGGCCAAGAAGGGCGTGGTGCTGGTGGGCTTCCACGAGCGCAAGTCGCGCTATGTGGCGGACATGTCGAGTTGTTCGGTGCTGCCGCCGCATGTGAGCGGGATGCTGGTGCCCTTGCGCCGCCTGGTCGAGTCCATGGAGGCGCGCGAAACCCTGCCGCAGATCGAGCTCGCCATCGGCGACGTCACCACGGCGCTGGTGCTGCGCCACCTGGAGCCCTTGTCCGCAGCCGACCGGGAGCGCCTGCGCGTGTTCGGCCAAGCCCATGGCGTGCAATGGTGGCTGCAACCCAAGGGGCCTGACACGGTGCTGCCGCTGGATGCCGGGAATGCGGAGCTGTCCTACCGGCTGCCGGAGTTCGGCATCACCATGCCGTTCAAGCCCACCGACTTTACGCAGGTGAACCTGCAGATCAACCGCGTGCTGGTGGGCCGCGCGCTGCGGCTGCTCGATGCCCAGCCCCACGAACGCGTCATCGACTGGTTCTGCGGCCTGGGCAACTTCACGCTGCCCATCGCCACCCGGGCGCGCCAGGTGCTGGGCCTCGAAGGCAGCGAGCCGCTGGTGCGCCGGGCGCGCGAGAACGCGGCGTTGAACGGGCTGGCCGGCAAGACGGTGTTTGCCGCGCAGAACCTGTTCGAGCTGGAGGCCGGCCACCTGGCCAGCCATGGGTCGGCGCAGCGCTGGCTGGTGGACCCGCCGCGCGAAGGTGCCTTCGCGCTGGTCAAGGCACTGGCAGAACTGCACCAGGCGCCAGTGGCGCACTACCAGCCGCCGTCACGCATCGTCTACGTGAGCTGCAACCCCGCCACGCTGGCGCGCGATGCGGGTTTGCTGGTGCACCAGGCGGGCTACCGTTGCACGGCGGCGGGCGTGGTCAACATGTTCCCGCACACGGCGCACGTGGAGTCGATGGCGGTGTTCGAGCGGGGCGAAGCGGCACCGGCCGCATAGGCCGCGCAGGTGGGGCGGCTACGCCGCCACCGCGTCCAGCAGCTCCGTCTCAATGGCCAGTTGCGCCCGGTTGTTCTGCAGCGCCACGCCATCGATCAGGAACGTGTCTTCGACCCGCTCGCCCAGCGTGGTGACCTTGGCCAGCTGCAGGTTCACGCCATGTTTGCCCAGCACGCGGGCGATGGAATACAGCAGGCCGGAACGGTCGCTGGCCGACACCGTGAGCAGCCAGCGCTGGGCGCGTTCGTCCGGGCGCAAGGTAACGCGCGGCGCCACCGGGAACGACTTGACCCGGCGCGACAACCGGCCGCGGCTAGGCTCGGGCAGCGGGCCGCGTGCTGTGAGCACGCGCGCGAGCTGGCTCTCCACCATGCTGATGAGGTCGCGGTAGGCGCTCTGGCTTTGCGCCTCCAGTTGCGGCGTGATGACCTGGAAGGTGTCCAGCGCATAACCTGCCGCGGTGGTGTGGATGCGCGCGTCCAGGATGCTGAACTGCGCGCTGTCGAAGTAGCCGCAGATGCGCGCAAACAGGTCGGGCTGGTCGGGCGAATACACCAGCACCTGCAGGCCTTCGCCCACCGGCGACAGGCGCGCCCGTACCACCGGCAGCTCGGTGCTGGCCAGGCGGTTGAGCGCGCGCGCGTGCCAGGCAATCTCGTTGCCGTCGTGGCGAGCGAAGTAGCTCACCTGCAGCGTTTTCCATAGCGCCTCCTCGGCGCCCGGCAGCATGGAATGCAGGGCCAGGGTCTGGCGAGCCTCCTGCCGGCGGCTTTCGATCTCCGCGTCCAGGTTGGGCTGGGCACCGCCCAGCGTGCGCATGGTGGCGCGGTACAGGTCTTCCAGCAGCTTGCCCTTCCAGGCGTTCCACACCTTGGGGCTGGTGCCGCGGATGTCGGCCACGGTCAGCAGGTACAGGGCTGAGAGCCAGCCGCGGTGCTTGACCCGCGCGGCGAAAGCGCTGATGACGTCGGGGTCGCTCAGGTCCTCTTTCTGGGCCACGCGCGACATGGTCAGGTGTTCCTTGACCAGGAATTCGATCAGCCGCGTCTCTTCGCGGGCGATGCCATGGTCGCGGCAGAAGCGCCGCACCTCGGTGGCGCCCAGCACGGAGTGATCGCCGCCGCGGCCCTTGGCCACGTCGTGGAAGAGGGCGGCCACGAACAGCACCCAGGGGTTGTCCCACTGCGAGGCGATCTGCGAGCAGAACGGGTACTCATGCGCGTGCTCCGGGATGAAGAAGCGCCGCACGTTGCGCATCACCATCAGGATGTGCTGGTCCACCGTGTAGACGTGGAACAGGTCGTGCTGCATCTGGCCCACGATGCGGCGGAACACCCACAGGTAGCGCCCCAGCACCGAGGTCTGGTTCATCAGGCGCAGCGCGTGCGTCTGCCCGCGCGGCGCCTGCAGGATGCGCATGAACAAGCCCCGGTTCGCCGGGTCGGCGCGGAACTCGGCGTTCATCAGCTCTCGGGCGTTGTAGAGCGCACGCAAGGTGCGCACCGACAAGCCTTCGATGCCCGGCGTTTCCTGGTAGACCAGGAAGGTTTCCAGGATGGCGTGGGGCTCGCGGCGGTACAGGTCGTCGCTGGCCACTTCAATCATGCCGCCGCGGTCGTAGAAGCGCTCGTTGATCGGGCGCATGGGCACGTGTTGCGCGCCGGTGATCTGCTCGGTGATGTTGAGCATCAGGATCTGGTTCAGCTGCGCCACCGCCTTGGCCGCCCAGTAATAGCGGTGCATCAGCGCCTCGCTGGCGCGGCGCGCCGGCGTGGTGGTGTAGCCAAAGGACTCGGCCACCGCGGTCTGCAGGTCGAACACCAGCCGGTCTTCGCGCCGCCCGGCCACCACGTGCAGCCGCGCGCGGATGAGCTTGAGCAGGCCCTCGTTGCGCTGCAACTGCTTGGCCTCGAAGGGCGTGATCAAGCCCTTGGCCGCCATCTCCGCCCAGCTGCGGCCCAGCCCCGCGGCGCGGGCCACCCAGCGCACCACCTGCAGGTCGCGCAGGCCGCCGGGGCTTTCCTTGCAGTTGGGCTCCAGCGCGTACGGCGTGTCCTCGTACTTGGTGTGGCGCTGCTGCATCTCCAGCGTCTTGGCCCGCAGGAAGGCAGGCGGGTCCATCACCCGCTCGGTGACCTGGCGGAACTGCTCGTACAGCCGCCGCGAGCCGCAGAGGAAGCGTGCCTCGAGCATGGCGGTCTGCACCGTCACGTCGGCCTGTGCGTCGTCCTCGCATTGCGCCACGGTGCGCACGCTGGAGCCGATCTCCAGCCCGATGTCCCAGCAGGCCGTGACGAAACCTTCCACGCTGGCACGCGATGCGGCGTCGTCGCGTGGGAACAGCACCGGCTTGGACGCGGCGCCATCGGCCGGCAAGGGCAGCGAAGGCAGCAGCACCAGTACGTCCACGTCAGAGTGCGGGAACAGTTCTGCCCGGCCATAGCCTCCCACCGCCACCAGCGCCGCGCCGCGTGGCATGTAGGCGTGTTCCCACAGGCGGGTGAGGGTCTGGTCGACGTGTGCTGTGAGGCTGCGGATCAGCCGCGCCGCCGCGGGTGCCGTGGGGCGGGCCTTGAGGAACGGCTCGAACAGCGCAACCCGGCCGGCGCGCAGTTGGGTCCGCAAGGTGGCGACGGAGGGGGGCGGTGTCGTTGCACCGCCGGCACCGCCGGCATCGCCGGCGACGGATACGGCAGAGGCCATGGGTTTCAGTGGCGGCGAAGGGCGCCCGGGGGTCTTACCCCTGCACGAAGTCAGGCACTGGCGGGCTGCCGGCTGACAAGGTCAGGACTTCGTACCCGGTGTCCGTGACCAGCACCGTGTGCTCCCACTGTGCCGACAGCGAGCGGTCCTTGGTGACGATGGTCCAGCCGTCGTACGGCTTGTTGGCCTTGCGGTCTTCCTTGATGTCGCGCCGGCCGGCGTTGATCATGGGCTCGATCGTGAAGATCATGCCTGGCACGAGCTGTTCCAGCGTGCCGGGGCGGCCATAGTGCAGCACCTGCGGCTCTTCGTGGAACTTGCGGCCCACGCCATGGCCGCAGAACTCGCGCACCACCGAAAACCCCTGGTTCTCGGCGTAAGTCTGGATGGCGTGGCCCACGTCGCCCAGGCGGGCACCGGGCTTCACGCGCACGATGCCTTTCCACATGGCTTCAAAGGTGACCGCGCACAGCCGCCGCGCGGCGATGGTGGTGTCGCCCACCAGGTACATGCGGCTGTTGTCGCCATGCCAGCCGTCCTTGATGACGGTGACGTCGATGTTGACGATGTCGCCGCTCTTGAGCGGCCGCTCGTCCGGGATGCCGTGGCAGACCTGGTCGTTGAGCGAGGTGCACAGCGAGGCCGGGTAGGGCGGGTAGCCATTGGGCGCGTAGTTCAAGGTGGCGGGAATGCCGCCTTGCACGTCGACGATGTAGTCGTGCGCCAGCTTGTCCAGTTGCGCCGTGGTCACTCCCACCTTCACGTGCGGCGCCAGCATGTCCAGCACTTCGGAGGCAAGCCGCCCGGCCACTCGCATGCCTTCAATGTCTGCGCCGGTTTTCAGGGTGATCGCCATAAAAATTGGGGGGACTGCGAGGCGCGGATTATCTCATCGGGGTGCATGTCCGCGTGCCAGGAACGGGCTCCCGCGGCCGCGCCACGGGCCGCTTCCACCCTGCGGTGCAACACCGATGCGGCGATCCACGCAAGCGGGAAGTCCCGCACAGCGGTGCCATCCAGCGCCGCGGGTCCGTACAATTCGCATTCATTTGCGGTCCGCGCTCACGCGGTCTCGCGGCTCGATTGCCGTCCATCACCTTGACACGCCCGATGCCCCCCACCCAGCAGCTGTTGCACTTCGAGGGCGGGAACGCCTTGTCCGGATTCAGGGCCCAGACGCTTCTTCCACGCCTGCAGGCGCTCAGCCCGCAAGTCACCAGCATCCGGGCACGTCACGTGCACTGGGTCTGGAGCGATGCCGCCCTCGACGGCGCGATGCGCGACAAGCTGGCGGCCTTGCTCACCTACGGCGACCGGTTCGAGCCGGCCGGCAAGGGCGCCCTGGTGGTGGTGATGCCGCGCCTGGGAACCGTCTCGCCATGGGCCAGCAAGGCCACCGACATCGCCCGCAATTGCGGCTTGAAAAGTATTCATCGCGTCGAGCGCGTGACCGAGTTTCACCTCGGCACGAAGAAGGGCCTGCTCGGCGGCGACAAGGGCTTGACGGCGCAGGAACTGCACGCATGCGCCCAATTGCTGCACGACCGCATGACCGAGCACGTGGCTTTCGAGCGTGAGGCCGCGCGGCACCTCTTCGACGCGCGGGCCGGCCAGCCGCTGCAGCGTGTCGACGTGCTGGGCCAGGGGCGCAGCGCCCTGGTGGCCGCAAACACCGAGTTCGGCCTGGCCCTGAGCGACGACGAGATCGACTACCTGGCCGACGCGTTCCGCAAGCTGGAGCGCAATCCCAGCGACGTGGAACTGATGATGTTCGCGCAGGCCAACAGCGAGCATTGCCGGCACAAGATCTTCAATGCGCGTTTCACCATCGACGGCGCCGAGCAGCCGCACTCGATGTTCCAGATGATCCGCCACACGCACGAGCAGGCGCCGCAGCACACCGTGGTGGCCTACAGCGACAACGCCGCGGTGATGGAAGGCGGGCCCGCGCAGCGCTGGCTGCCGCAGGGCTACACCAACGCGCCGCCCTACGGCCCGCGCGAGGTGACGGCGCATGTGCTGATGAAGGTGGAAACCCACAACCACCCCAGCGCCATCTCACCGCACCCGGGCGCCTCCACCGGCGCCGGCGGCGAGATCCGCGACGAAGGCGCCACCGGCCGCGGTGCCCGGCCCAAGGCCGGCCTGACCGGCTTTTCGGTCAGCCACCTGCACCTGCCTGGCGCCCGGGAACCCTGGGAGAATGACCCCTACGGCAAGCCGGAACATATTGCCAGCGCGCTGCAGATCATGACTGAGGGGCCGCTGGGCAGCGCGGCCTTCAACAACGAGTTCGGCCGGCCCAACCTGGGTGGCTACTTCCGCGTCTACGAGCAGAGCGTGGCCGGCGTGCGGCGCGGCTACCACAAGCCCATCATGATCGCGGGCGGCGTGGGCAGCATCGATGCCGGCCAGACGCACAAGCTGCCGTTCGGCGCCGGCACGCTGCTCGTGCAACTGGGCGGACCGGGCATGCGCATCGGCATGGGGGGCGGCGCGGCCAGTTCCATGGCGGCCGGCGCCAACACCGCGGCGCTGGACTTCGATTCCGTGCAGCGCGGCAACCCCGAACTGCAGCGCCGCGCGCAGGAGGTCATCAACCATTGCTGGACTCTCGGGGAGCAGAACCCCGTGCTGGCCATCCACGACGTGGGTGCCGGAGGCATCAGCAACGCCTTCCCCGAGCTGGTGGACGGTGCCGGCAAGGGTGCGCTCTTCGACATGCGCCGGGTGCCGCTCGAAGAAACCGGCCTGGCGCCCAAGGAGATCTGGTGCAACGAGAGCCAGGAGCGCTACGTGCTGGCGCTGGACCCGGCCTCGCTGCCCATCTTTGAGCAGATGTGCGAGCGTGAGCGCTGCCCGTTTGCAGTGGTGGGCGTGGTGAGCGACGCGCCGCAGCTGGTGCTGGAAGACGGCCCCGGCGGCGAGCGCGTGATCGACATGCCCCTGGACGTGCTGCTGGGCAAACCACCCAAGATGCACCGCGTGGTGCAGCGGCTGGCCCGCAGCGCGCCGCCGCTGCAACTCACCGGCGTGTCGCTGGAGCAGGTGGCCTTTGACGTGCTGCGTCACCCCACGGTGGCGTCCAAGCGCTTCCTCATCACCATCGGCGACCGCACCGTGGGCGGCTTGTGCAGCCGCGATCCGTTGGTGGGGCCCTGGCAGGTGCCGGTGGCCGACTGCGCCGTGACGCTGGCCGACTACGTGGGCTTCCGCGGCGAGGCCATGAGCATGGGCGAGCGCACGCCGCTGGCCGCGCTCAACGCCCCGGCCTCCGGCCGCATGGCGGTGGGCGAGGCGCTCATCAACCTGCTGGCCGCGCCCATCGAGCTGCCGCGTGTCAAGCTGAGCTGCAACTGGATGGCCGCCTGCGGCGAAGCCGGTGAAGATGCCGCGCTGTATGACACCGTGCGTGCCGTGGGCCTGGAGCTGTGCCCAGCGCTGGGCATCAGCGTGCCGGTGGGCAAGGACAGCCTATCCATGCGCACGCGCTGGAGCGAAGCCGGCGAAGCGCGCCAGGTCACGGCGCCGGTGTCGCTGATCGTCTCCGCCTTTGCCACGCTCGACGACGTGCGCACGGTGCTGACGCCGCAGCTGCAGCCCGGCGACACCACGCTGATCCTCATCGACCTGGGCCAGGGCCGCAAGCGCATGGGCGGCTCGATGCTGGCGCAGGTGCTGAACCAGTTCGGCGATGCGGTGCCCGACCTGGACGACCCGGCGCAACTGAAGGCGCTGGTGGCGGCCATCAACCAATTACGTCGCGATGGCCAGGTGCTGGCCTACCACGACCGCAGCGACGGCGGCCTGTGGGCGGCGGTGTGCGAAATGGCGTTTGCCGGCCACCAGGGCGTGAGCCTGAACGTGGACATGCTGGTGACCGACGGCGACGGCATTGCCGACAGCCGGGCCGAGTACGGCGACTCCAAGAACTGGGCCTCGCAGGTGAGCGAGCGCCGCAACGAGTGGACGCTCAAGGCCTTGTTCAACGAGGAACTGGGCGTGGTGATCCAGGTGGCCACGGCGCAGCGCGATGCGGTGATGGCCACCTTGCGCCGCTTTGGCCTGAGCCGCCATGCGCATGTGGTCGGCAAGACGCATACGCGCGGTGTCATCGAGGTGTGGCGCGATGCAGTGCTGCAGTTCAGCGGTGGGCTGCGCGAGCTGCACCAGGCCTGGGACGAGGTGAGCTGGCGCATCTCGCGCCTGCGCGACAACCCGGCCTGCGCCGACAGCGAACACGCCGCGGCCGGCGACTTGGCCGATCCGGGCCTGCATGTGCACCTCACGTATGAGCCGGTGCAACTGCCCATGCCCAGCGTGGGCGGCAGCCGGCCCAAGGTGGCCATCCTGCGTGAGCAGGGGGTCAACAGCCATGCCGAACTCAGCCATGCCATGCACCTGGCGGGCTTCGACACCTTTGACGTGCACATGACCGACCTGCAGGCCGGCCGCACGCGGCTGGGCCAATACCAGGGCTTCGTGTCCGTGGGCGGCTTCAGTTATGGCGACACGCTGGGGGCCGGTGAAGGCTGGGCGCGTTCCATCCTGTTCAACCCCGCCCTGGCGGAGCAGTTCGCGGCCTTCTTCGCGCGTCCGGACAGCTTTGCGCTGGGCATCTGCAACGGTTGCCAGATGATGGCGGCGCTGGCGCCCATCATCCCCGGCGCGCAGGCCTGGCCGCGCTTCACGCGCAACCGCAGCGAGCAGTTCGAGGGCCGCCTGTCGCTGGTGGAGGTGCTGGACAGCCCGTCCATCTTCTTCCAGGGCATGGCCGGCAGCCGCATTCCGGTGGTGGTGTCGCACGGCGAGGGCTATGCCGACTTTTCACAGCGTGGCGACGCGGCCGGCGTGCGGCGTGTGTTGCGCTTCGTGGACCACCATGGCCGGGCCACCGAGGCCTATCCGTACAACCCCAACGGCAGCCCCGCCGGTTTGACGGCGGTGACCACCGCGGACGGGCGCTTCACAGCGCTGATGCCGCACCCGGAGCGCGTGCTGCGCAATGTGCAGATGAGCTGGGCAGCGGGCGACCGCAGCCTGCTCAGCCCTTGGGGGCAGGCGTTCTGGAGTGCGCGGCGGGCGCTGGGCTGAGCAACTATGTATTCGGCTGGGAGCAACCTCCCGAATCACCCCGTTCGCACTGAGCTTGTCGAAGTGCTATGCGCAAGGCACCAGGGCTTCGACAGGCTCAGCCCGAACGGGTTCTCGAAAGTAGTTCGGGGAGTTATTTCCGGCCAAATCCTATGTGCCGGGCGCCCTGGGGCCCGGATCAGTGCAGCGTGTAATTGATGGTGTCGATGTAGACCACGCCGCCGGTGTTCACCGTCGGCGCAAACACCGTGAGCTTGTCACTGGTGCGTAGCTGCATGCGGTCGATCAGCGGATCCGAGTAGAACTGGCCGTTGGATGCGGTTTCGATCAGCGTCCAGTTGGTCCAGTACGCCGAGGCGGAGGCCGATGCGATGCGCAGGCTGGGCAGCACGGCATAGAGGTTGTCGGTGGATGACACGGCGAACTTGCCGCGCCAGGCAGCGGTCACGGCAATGTTCATCGGCACCCGGGTCCATGTGCCGCTGGGACTGCGCCAGTAGTGGAAGAACTGGCTCTTCGTCCGTGCGTTGCTGAAGTTCGCATCGTCGGCCTGCTCATCGGGCATGTGGGACAGCAGCACGTGCACGCGGCCGGCATGGTCCACGGTCATGTGCTCCTGGTTGATGAGCCCGCGGTTCTGGGGAATGGCCCAGACGCGGATGTCGCTGCTGCGAGTCATCGGCGCGGCGCCGGCCGTGGCCACCAGCGCGCCGGCGTTGTTGCGCCAGGTGCGGCCGTCATCGTCGCTGTAGGCGTAGAGCAGGTCCTGGTTCGTGGCAGCGTCCGGCGTGTCGCGCCAGCACCAGGCGGCATGCAGCCGCGTGCCGTGGTATTCAATGCTGTGCAGGTAGGCGTTGACGCTGTCTGCAATGCCGCTGATGTAGGTGCCGATCTTGGTCCACGTGCCCGTGGTGCCGTCGTATTCCCACAGCACTTCGTCGCCGCTGCCGCTGGTGCCGTAGCGGTAGGACAGCAGCATCTTGCCCGTGGCCGCAGTGACGAAGCGCGGGTAGGTCACCAGATTGACGGTTTCATTGCCCAGGACGCTGGACACGGCGCTGAAGCTGGACGTGGCCCACACGGCCGACGCGGGCTGGGTCACGAGCCCGGCGACCGATTGCACGTAGTGCAGGTTGCTGGAGTGGTGGTCGAAGGCGATGTGCAGCCGCCCATCGCGCGGGCTGACGCCCAGGGAGATGGTGTTGTGGGCGTCGCCCGAAGTGCCCGTGTAGCCGGGCGCCATCTCGATCTTGGACCAGGCGCCGTTGCCCACCGGGCGGCGCGCCAGCACCACGCGCGGCCCGGTGTTCCAGTAAGCCGTGTACTGATAGCCGTTGTAGGTGAGGATGGCGTCCTGCTGGAACGATTCACCGTTGAGGTAGCCGCCGTAGGAGACCGTGGTCTGGGCCGAGAAGGCCATGCGGGTGGTGGCCCGGTCGTCGATGGAGGGGGCCGCAGCCTGCGCATGGGCGCTGGGCAACAGGCGCTCCAGCGGCACATGGAAGAGTGCCGAGAGGCCCAGGACACCAGCCGCCGCAATCGTCAGACATTTGCGCGCAGACGTGGCGACGCACTTCGGGGGCGAAAGCATGGGGTAGGGCTCCGGTGGGTGGCGCAAGGGCGCTCCCTGCGCGACCTTTGCAAAAATTCTAGTCGGGGCCCTTCAATCGGGCGGGCTGGATTTCAACCCGTTGCACTGGGGATGTGGGGAGTGTGAATTCCCCGCCTCCCTACTCCGACTCCCGGGTGCCCTGCCGTGAGCGCTGGGTCTTGATTTCGCTGCGCTGCCCCTTGCCTTCGAGCCGCCGCCGCTTGGCCGCACGGCTGGGCTTGGTGGGCCGGCGCAGCTTGGGCGGCACGGCCACGCTGTCTACCACTTCCTGCAGCCGCGCCAGCGCCTCGGCCCGGTTCATGTCCTGGCTGCGGTGCGTCTGTGCCTTGATGACGAGCACGCCTTCGCGGGTGATGCGCTGGTCGGGCAGTGCTTGCAGGCGCTCCTTCACGTCATCGGGCAACGACGAGGCCCCGATGTCGAAGCGCAGGTGCATGGCGCTGGACACCTTGTTGACGTTCTGCCCGCCGGCGCCCTGGGCACGTATGGCGGTGAACTCGACCTCGTCGTCGGGGATCTCCAGCTTCATGTCTGAGGCAGACTCTCAGTGAGACCGCAACCCCTCGCGCAGGCCGGCCAGCAGCTCGTACGAGCGTAGCCGTGCGCCATGCGCGTGGACGGCCGTGGCCACGATCAGCTCGTCGGCCTGCGTTCGCTCGATCAGGCCGGCCAACTGCCGGGCCACCGTGGGTGGCGCCCCCACGGCCGAAGCTGCCAGCATGCGCTCCACACCCGCGCGCTCCTGGGCGTTCCACAAGCCTTCCATGCTGGGCACGGGCCGGGGCAGAGGCCCGCGCTGACCGCGCTGCATGCCCAGGAAGCGCTGCTGCAGCGAGGTGGCCAGCACGGCGGCCTGCTCGTCGCTGTCGGCCGCGATCACGTTGACGCCCACCATGGCGTGCGGCTTGCTCAGCGCCGGCGAGGGGCGGAACTGGGCCCGGTAGATTTCGAGCGCAGACACCAGCAGGTCCGGCGCGAAGTGCGACGCAAAGGCGAACGGCAGCCCCAGGTAGGCTGCCAGTTGCGCGCTGTAGAGGCTGGAGCCCAGCAGCCAGACGGGCACCTGGGTGCCGGCACCCGGGATGGCGCGCACCGCCTGGCCCGGCGCGGCAGGCTCGAAGTAGCGCATCAGCTCCACCACATCCTGCGCGTAGTCTTCTTCCTGGTTCGACGCCAGGTGGCGCCGCAGCGCCTGGGTGGTGGCGCGGTCGGTGCCGGGTGCGCGGCCCAGGCCCAGGTCGATGCGGCCGGGGAACAAGGTGGCCAGCGTGCCGAACTGCTCGGCAATCACCAGGGGCGCATGGTTGGGCAGCATCACGCCGCCCGCGCCCACGCGGATGCGCTCGGTGGCAGCAGCCACATGGCCGATCAGCACGGCGGTGGCGGCGCTGGCCACGCCGTCCATGTTGTGGTGTTCGGCGAGCCAGAAGCGGTCGTAGCCCAGGGCTTCGACATGCCGCGCCAGGTCGCGCGTGTGGCGCAAGGCCTGCGCAGCGTCGCTGCCCTCCACGATGGGCGCGAGGTCGAGCACTGACAGCGGGATCATGAGGACGAAGCCGTGGCCGGCCGCCGCTTGTAGAACTGCAGTGGCGCCGCCGGCACCTGGTTGAGCACCGCGCGCTTGATCTTGCCGACCACGTGCATCTCGCAGGGCTTGCAGTCGAAGCGCAGCGTGAGTTTTTCCGAGCCGTTGATGAGGGTCAGCGGCTCGGCGCGCACCGTGCCCTGCACACCGGTCACGCCCTTGGCCTGCTTGGGACACAGGCTCATGGACCAGCGCACGCAATGCTTGGTGATCATCAAGCTGACTTCACCCATTTCTTCGTGGCTTTCGTAGGCGGCAGCCACCACCTTCACGCCGTGCCGGGTATAGAACTCTTGCGCCTTGTGGTTCAGCACGTTGGCGAGGTAGCTCAGCGTGTCCTCCGGGTAGGGCACGGGGGGCTCCACCGGCTGGGCGCGCGGCAGGCGCCCCAGCGCGATGGCGCGTGCCGCCTCAAGGTGCTCGGTGGCCTCGCGCCGCAGGGCGTTCACCACGCCGGCCGGCAGGAACCAGGGGCGCGACCACTGCAGGGTGATCTCGCGTGGCTCGAACACCGTGTTGCCCAGCTTGCCCAGGTGCTCGCGCAGCATGGGTTCGGCGCGGGCTTCGTTCTGTGCGGGCTGCTTGGCATGGACCACCGTGGCGTGGCCCACGTGGCCGTCTTCGTCGGTCATGGCCAGGGCGAAGCCGGTAGGCGTTTCCTCCAGGTGCAGCGTGACCCCAACGCGCCGTTCGGCCGATTTGCGGCCCAGCATGCGGTCCCAGGCCATGTCGCGGTTGCGGCTGAGAGCCACGTCGCGCCGCAGGTCCTTGTAGGCGGTGATCGCCTCGTTGGGCACCACGCGCCAGGTGCGGGTGGCGGCGTTCAAGAGCTGGGCCGTGTTCACCTGCACGCCCACCAGCTCCTTCTGCAAATCGAAGTAGGTGAGCCCGTCGCCGTTGTTCAACTCCAGCGTGGTCTCGTCCAGCGTCACGTCGAAGTGGTCGGCGCCCACGCGCAGCACATGCCCCAGCGGCAGGCCGGCGTGCTTGGGCGTGTCGAAGGCGCCGATGTCGTCTTGCCGGCCATTGACGAAGTAGTCGGTGGACTCGCGGTTGAAGTTGCGGTCGGGGTCGGGCGTGAACGAGTACGTGCAGCGCCCGGAAGAGGCCGGCCGCAGGTCGCTGCGCTCTTCGAGGACCCGGTCCAGCAACTGGCGGTAGTGGGCGGTGAGGTTCTTCACATAGCCCATGTCCTTGTAGCGGCCCTCGATCTTGAAGCTGCGGATGCCGGCATCGACGAGCGCGTGCAGGTTGTCGCTCTGGTTGTTGTCCTTCATGGACAGCACGTGCTTGCCGTGCGCCAGGATGCCGCCTTGTGTGTCGGTCACGTTGTACGGCAGGCGGCAGGGCTGCGAACAATCGCCGCGGTTGGCGCTGCGGCCGGTGTGGGCGTGGCTGAGGAAGCACTGGCCGCTGTAGGCCACGCACAGTGCGCCGTGCACAAAAAACTCCAGCGTGGCGTCCTGCACCTGCGCCGCGATGGCGCGGATCTGCGCCAGGTCCAGCTCGCGCGCCAGCACCATCTGCGAAAAACCCACGTCCTGCAGGAAGCGGGCCTTTTCCACACTGCGGATGTCGCTTTGCGTGCTGGCGTGCAGCTGGATCGGCGGCAGGTCGAGTTCCAGCAGGCCCATGTCCTGCACGATCAGCGCATCGGCCCCGGCTTCGTACACCTGCCGGGCCATGCGCCGGGCCGGCTCCAGCTCGTCGTCGCGCAGGATGGTGTTGAGCGTGATGAAGATGCGGGCGCCGTAGCGGTGGGCATGGCGGCACAGCCGCTCGATGTCGGCCGGCTCGTTGCCGGCGGCGGCCCGTGCGCCGAACGCGGGGCCGCCAATGTAGACGGCATCGGCGCCGTGGTTGATGGCCTCGATGCCGATGTCGGCGGTCTTGGCAGGGGCGAGGAGTTCGAGGTCGGGGCGGGGCATGGCGAGATGGTACCGGGGTTGGGATAGCCCCGGCGGCGGCTCTTCCAGTGGGGAGACGGCCCTCTTTCATAATCAAACAAGCTCGTTGCCCTACTTTTCAAACCAAGAATCCCGCAATGGCCCCTGCTCCCCGCCTCGACCTCAACCTGCTGGCCATCGCCGTTGCCCTGCTCGACGAAGGCGGCGTCAGCCGCGCCGCGTTGAAGCTGGGCATGAGTCAGCCGGCGGTGAGCGGGGCCTTGGCTAGGCTGCGCCGGCACTTCAACGACCCCCTGTTCGTACGCGCCGCCGGTGGCATGGCGCCCACGCCGCGCGGCTTGCAACTGGTGGGCAGCGCGCGCGAACTGCTGCAGCGCTTCGATGCCGAAGTGGCCGCCACCGCTGCCTTCGACCCCGGCAGCACGCAGCGACCGTTCGTCTTTGCCATGTCCGATGTGGGCGAGATGGTGTTCCTGCCCAAGTTGCTGGAGCGCCTGGGCCGCGATGCCCCCGGCGCGGCCCTGCGCTCGGTCAGCCTGCGTCCGCTGCAACTGGCCGAAGCGCTGGAGTCCGGCGAGGTGGACTTGGCCGTCGGCTACTTCCCGGACCTGAAGAAAAGCGGCTTCTTCCAGCAGAGGCTGATCGTCCATCACTTTGTCTGCCTGCTGCGCGCCGGCCACCGCCTCCAGGGCAACCGCCTCACGCAGGCCGAATTCCTGGGCCTCCGGCACGTGGTGGTGCAGTCCGAAGGGCGCAGCCAGGAGATCTTCGAGCGCTTCCTCAAGGCCCGTGGCCTGTCGCGCCAGGTGGCCTTGACCACGCCGCACTTCCTGGGCATTGCGCGGCTGATCGCCAAGTCCGACATGCTGGCGGCGGTGCCGCATGCGCTGGGCCTGGTGTATGGCACCGCGGCCAATGGGCTGAAGACAGTGCGGCTGCCGTTCGAGTCGCCGCGCATCGAACTCAAGCAGCACTGGCACCGCAAGGTCCACAAGGACGCCCGCCACATCTGGCTGCGCGGCATCGTGAGCGAACTGTTCAACGACGCCGCTGACGAGTGGTGAGCCGCTGGCACTATCTGCCGGGCAGATAGTGACTATCGCGGCCAGGACCTTGTCCATCTGCGATGCCAGGCCAGACACTGCTTGCTTCGTATCGGACAGAGCCCCGCATGAACCTTCCGCACCGCACCCAGGTGGCCATCATCGGTGCCGGGCCTGCCGGCCTGCTGCTGGGCCAGTTGCTGCACCGCGCCGGCATCGACAACGTGATCGTCGAACGCCAGAGCGCTGCCTATGTGCTGGACCGCATCCGCGCCGGCGTGCTGGAACAGACCACCGTGGACCTGCTCGACGAGGCTGGCGTCGGGGCCCGCATGCATCGCGAAGGCCTGGTGCACGGCGGCTACGAGCTGTGCTTCGGCGGGGCGCGCCACCGCATCGACCTGCACGGGCTCACCGGCGGCAAGCAGGTCATGGTGTACGGCCAGACCGAGGTGACGCGCGACCTGATGGACGCGCGCCAGGCCGCTGGCCAGCCCACCGTGTACGAGGCGCAGGACGTGGCCGTGCAAGGTTTCGACGGCGAACGGCCCAGCGTGCGCTACACCGTGGCTGGCCAGGCGCACGAACTGCAGTGCGACTTCATCGCCGGCTGCGACGGCTACCACGGCGTCTGCCGTGCCAGCGTGCCGCCCTCCGCCCTGACCTTGTACGAGCGCATCTACCCGTTCGGCTGGCTGGGCATCCTGGCCGACACGCCGCCGGTGTCGCACGAACTCATCTACTCCAACCACGAACGCGGCTTTGCCTTGTGCTCCATGCGTTCGCCCACCCGCACGCGCTACTACGTGCAGTGCCCGCTGGACGACAAGCCCGGGCAGTGGAGTGACGCGGCCTTCTGGGACGAACTGCGGCGCCGCCTGGACCCGCAGGCGGCCGAGTCGCTGGTCACCGGCCCGTCGATCGAAAAGAGCATCGCGCCGCTGCGCAGCTTCATCGCCGAACCCATGCGCTTTGGCCGCCTGTTCCTGGCGGGTGACGCCGCGCACATCGTGCCGCCCACCGGCGCCAAGGGGCTCAACCTGGCGGCGTCCGACGTGCGCTACCTGTCGCGGGCCTTGGTCGAGCATTACCAGGAGGGCAGCCGCGCCGGCATCGATGCCTATTCCGACACCTGCCTGCGCCGGGTGTGGAAGGCCTCGCGCTTTTCCTGGTGGTTCACGTCGCTGATGCACAAGTTCCCGGACACCGGCGCCATCGGCTACCGGCTGCAGCGGGCCGAGTTGGACTACCTGGTCAGCTCGCGCGCCGCGTCCACCGCGATGGCCGAGAACTACGTCGGGCTGCCTTTTGAATGAGGTCCGGCGTGCGGGAGTACCGCGCGGCCACGCCCCGGGACGACATGGCGGCGGCTGATCCGGGCCGGCCAGACCCGCTCCTACAATCGCCGCGCGATGACAGAACAGCTGTTTTTCGGCGTGGGCGCTGGCCGGCCAAAGGGGTTCGGGTGACCGTGGCCCGGAGCCTGGACCTGCGTCGTTGGCGCCGCTGGGCGCAAGGCGTCACCCTGCTCATGGCCTTGAGCGGGCTGCTCGTGGCCGCAGTCTGGTGGCTCAACCGGGTGGAGCGAAGGGCCTGGGCAGACTCCGGCCCGGAAGAAGGCTATTGGACCGTGGCCCAGTACCAGATCGCCTTCGGCCGCCTGCGCGAGGAACTGCGCATCGCCGCCTCCGGCGGTGCCGTCGATGCAGCCATGCTGGACCTGCGCGTGGATATCCTGCAGTCGCGTACCAACATCCTGACCGAGCGCTCCGAGCTGACCGCCTACTACAGCACCATCAAGGGCTACCGCGAGGCTGCAGACCGGCTGGCCATCTTCGGGCAGACCGTCCTGCCGCTGGTGGCCCGCGCCGGGCGTGACCCTGCCCGTGCTGCTGCGTTGCTGGGCTCGTTCGATGACCATGAGGGCACCGTGCTCAGCCTGGCCAACGAGGTGCGGCTGGAGGAGGTCCGTGCGCGCGAGCTGAGCCTCGAAGGCATCCTGATTCGCCGGCGGGTCGTCATCACCATCCTGGGCGTTGCCTGGGTGCTGATGGCCGGGTTGCTGGTGCAGGTGTACGTGAGTTCCTCGCGCCTGCACAAGGTGGCGCAGGAGCGCGAGGCCGCGCTGGCCTCGGCACGCGACGCCATGCACAGCAAGAACACGTTCCTGGGCATGGTGTCGCACGAGTTGCGCACGCCCCTGCAGTCCATGCTCTCGGCCATCGACGTGCTGGAGCTGCAAGGCCCCGGCGGCCCGGTGGCCCAGTCGCTGCAAGGCATTCGCCGGGCGGCTGCCACGCTGGAGCGGCAACTGCGCGACCTGCTGGCGCTGGCGCAGGCAGAGGCCGGCCGGCTCGAAGTGCGGCCGGAGCCGTTCGACGTGATCACCTTGCTCGAGAACTGCGTGGACGATTTCCAGCTGGCCGCATCCCGCAAGCGCCTGCAACTGCTGCTGGACGTCGACCCGCAGGCGCCGCGGTTCGTGGTGGCGGACCCGCTGCGTGTGGGGCAGGTGCTCGTCAACCTGATCAGCAACGCGGTCAAGTACACGGCTGTCGGGTCGGTGCAGGTGCGCCTGCGGTCCTACGACAGGGGGGCGGGCCGCTTGGTCTTCGAGGTGCAGGACACCGGCGTGGGCATTCCGGCCGCCGTGCTGCCGCGCCTGTTCAACGAGTTCGACCGGCTGGAAGCGGTGGATGCCTACGGCGACAGCGGCGGCATTGGCCTGGCGGTGGTGCGGGCGGTGGTGGGGCAATTGGGCGGCAGGATCGACGTGCAGTCGCAGG